>Ga0184639_10000004_pt1 | contig 231957 bp, 196 predicted proteins | sample PLM31_170_b2_FD_133155 | JGI IMG/M metagenome (GOLD analysis project Ga0184639, IMG submission 133155) | Groundwater sediment microbial communities from an aquifer in East River, Colorado, USA - PLM3-1_170_b2 | ecosystem: Environmental > Terrestrial > Soil > Riparian zone | place: USA: East...
CTAAACCAAAATCCATAATCTTAGCCCGCCCCTTAGTAGTCACCATTATATTATCAGATTTTATATCTCTATGAATAATCCCCTTCTCCCTGGCAGATGACAGACCATCACAAATCTGTATGGCTATGTCGAGGATTTTCTTAAGTGAAACTGTTTCGTTCTCAACTAACTGCTTCAAAGTCTTACCTTCCACATACTCCATAGCAATGTAAACCTGCCCCTCAAACTCATCTATCTCATAAATGGTGGTAATGTTGGAATGGTTCAAAGCCGAAGCGGCTTTGGCTTCGTGGAAAAATCTCTCTTTCTCGTGCAAGTCAGAAGCCAAATATTGAGGCAGAAATTTCAGAGCCACAACTCTGTCCAGCTTGGTGTCCTGGGCTTTGTAAACTATGCCCATCCCACCTTCACCGATTTTTTCTAAGATTTTATAATGCGAGACATTCTTGCCGATCATTTTGAATTTATGTGTAAAGTTGCAGAGCTCAAGTTAATTCTATTTTAAGCCGAGTTCATCTTTCACTTCTCTAACAGCCTCAACAATTACCTTCAGTTTGGCCTTAGCCTCTTCCGGAGTTCTAGTTTTTAAACCACAATCTGGATCAACTAAAACCTTTTCTGGCTCAAAGACTCGCAGAGCTTTCTTTAAATTATTCTTTACAGTTTCCTTCTCTTCTATTTTGTGAGTGTGGGCATCTACTACCCCGAGGGAAATCATCTTAGTGAATTTGGGCTTTTCAAAAATCTCTAAATTTTCAAAATTGCTATTGGCAAATTCCATATCCAAAATATCCACGGGTAGCTCTAAAATCTTAGGGTATATGGTTCTAAAATCTCCATAGCATAGATGGGAAATAGTCTTGGCTTTTAAACCTAAAGTGACAATTCTCATAGCTTCAATCACCAAATCAATTTCTTCTGGTCGAGTGGAGATAGCTGGCTCATCAATCTGTATATATTTCGCACCTGCTTTTTCTAAATCTACTGCCTCCTGATGAATTACATCTGCAAAAGCTAAAGTTAAAGCTTCCCGATTCGGATAATATTCGTTGAAGGACCAATCACACATGGTATAGGGTCCGGTCATCATCCCTTTGACAGGTTTTTTGGTCAAACTCTGGGCGTATTTGTAATATTCCACGGTAACGGGTTTAGGTCTTCTTACCGGACCGACGACAACCGGTTTTCTATAATAGCGGTTTCCGTAAGAACGAACTGGTGAGGAAATGGTAAATCCTTCCCAGTTTTCCGCAAAATAGGTGGTCATATCCCCTCTTTCCATCTCTCCATGGACCAAAATATCCAAGCCCACCTCCTCTTGCATCAGGATCACTTCTTTTATGGCTTGTAACTCCAACTCTTTTAATTTCTCTTGGGAAATCTCCCCTTTGGCCAACTGGTTTCTGGCTTTGACCAGATAATCCGGTTTGGGAAAACTTCCCACGGAAGTGGTTTCTAACATTATCCTCCTTTTAAAGTGGTTTGAGTTTATTCAAACAAAAACTCCCTTTGAAAATTTTTCACTGCTTCCACCATCTTCTTTAACTTCAGCACAGCTTTTTCATGCGGTAAAAATTCTAATCCACAAGAAGGACTAATATATATTTTTTCAGGTGGAATTTTTTTGGTCACTTTTTCAAATAAGTCAAACAGTTCTTGCTCTGTTTCTATTTTAGTATTTCGGGCATCCAGACAACCTAAGATTAGTTCTTTAGCGAAATTGTTATCCAAAATTACGTTTAAATTCTCCGGCTTGCTAACTACATCTATTCCTATTACGTCCACGGAAGAATCCAAGATTCTGGGAAATAAACTTTTTACATTCCCAAAATAAAGATACAAAACTTTCTTGCAGTTTATATTATCAAAAGTTTTTTCAATGGCTTTGATTGCCAATTCTATTTTCTCCGAATTATGACACAAAGATGGTTCATCTAACTGAATAAATTTTGCTCCGGCCTTTTCTAATTCCTTAGCTTCCTGATTTAAAATTTCGGCTAAATCCAAGGTTAGCTTATCAATATTATTGTAATGCTGGTCCAGGGCCAGCTTAGCTAATGTGAAAGGACCGGGCAGGACTGCTTTAACGGGTTTTTTGGCATGTGCCTGGGCAAATTTGAACTGGTCCACTGTGGAATAATTCTTAAAGGAAACCTTGGATTTAATGATGGGCCTTCTGTAATAAACATTATTATCAAAAAATCTGATAAGTCCGCCGATTTCAACCCCGTCAATATTCTTAGCCAGCGGAGTAACCAAATCATCCCAGCGGATTTGACCATCGGTTATAATATCGACCCCAGCCTCCTCTTGTTCTTTTATGACTCTCTTGATGGTTTCTTGAAAAATTCCCTCTAATTTTTCAGCAGTAATTTTTCCCTGGTCTTTTAAATTTAAGGCGTTTCTTAAATTAGGTGCATTTTTATCCGAGCTTATTTTAGGATAATTTCCCACTACTGTGGTTTTTAGCATTTCTCCTCTTTGGTTTTAAATGTTAAATTTAATGAAAAATCGTCAAATGTCAAGAGCCCCAAAAAGTCAGCTTGACAGGGGAAAAACAGAATAATATAATGGTTTCTAAAATGGAGAGGGTGTTTACTAAAGAGGAGCTGAAGAAATTTGACGGTAGAAATGGAAATCCGGCTTATGTGGCTTACAAAGGGGAGGGTTATGATGTGACTGGAAGCGAACTTTGGAAAGACGGCTCACACTGGTATGAACATACTGCGGGCTCGGATTTGACCAGCTCTCTGGATGAAGAAGCACCTCACACTCGTCTGGTCTTGGAAAGATTCCCCAAAGTAGGAGAACTGAAAGTTTTTGATGAAGAATAAAGCCGAAGTAGTCATTATTGGAGCCGGAATAGTGGGCTCATCCATTGCTTATAATTTGGCTAAAAAGGGTTGTAAAGGAATAATAGTTTTAGAAAAAGAGCCCTACTTTGCGGCCTGGTCTACCGGTAAGGCAGCCGGGGGAATCAGAGCTCAATTTGCCAATGAAATCAATATTAAAATCTCTATATGGTCAGAGAATATTTTAGAGAAATTTTCTCAGGAGATGGAATGCGATGCTGCATTTGACCAGGTAGGCTATTTGTTTTTGTTATCCAAAGAAGAAGATTGGGAGAGCTTTAAAAAAAATGCCGCCCTGCAACAGAGCTTGGGCTTACCGGTTCATCTTTTGACTCCTGAAGAAGTAAATAAACTGGTTCCTGAACTTAGAACTGATGATTTATTAGGGGCAACTTTTTGTAAAAAAGATGGTTTGGTTGACCCTTATGAATTTTGTATGGGATATGTCAACCAGGCCAAAAAATTAGGAGTGGCTTTTGAAATGGAAACAGAAGTTGTGGGAATTGAGTTGTCTAACAAGAAAATCAGTAAGGTTAAAACTAATAAAGGTGAAATTGAAACCAAAATAGTCGTGAATGCGGCCGGTGCTTTTGCGACTCAAATCGGAAAGATGGTGGGAATTGACATACCGGTCTACCCTCTTAAAAGACAGATTACCCACACATCCCCTTTAGAGTATCTGAAAACCAATTTTCCGATGATAGTCGATTTTCATTCCGGTTTATATATGCACAAAGAGTCCGGCGGACTTTTGTTGGGCTGGGCCGATAGAAATACCCCAGCCGGATTTGATTTGTCAGTTGACCCAGACTATACCGACCAGATTTTGATGAAAGCCCTGGACCGGATGCCGATTTTGGAAAATGCTCAAATCAGCTCCTCCTGGGCCGGTTTATATGAAACCACACCGGATAACAATTCAATTTTAGGGAAGGTTTCAGAAGTAGAAGGATTTTATTTAGCTAACGGATTTTCGGGACATGGTGTTATGCATGCCCCGGCAGTGGGAATTTTAATGGCTGAGCTGATTTTAGAAGGAAAAACCAGTATCGATATTTCAGAGCTTTCTTTAGAAAGATTTAAAAAGGGAGATTTGAAGGTAGAGAGAAATGTTATTTAAGGGAAGATTGTTTGTAAGCTGTAATTTTCTCTACTACCTCGGTTAGCTGTTCTAATTTAAACGGCTTGGCTAAAATGTAATCCACTCCGGCTTTCTTCAGTTGCTCCTGGTCAAAATTAGCACCCCAGCCGGTTATCATGACGATGGGAACCTCCGGGTTTCTCTCTTTTATCTTCTGGGAAACCTCAAAGCCGGAGATATCCAAGAGTCCTAAATCGGTAATTACCAAATCAAAAGCATTCTGATTAAATTTGGCAATCCCTTCCAGTCCGGTTTCAGCTACTTCAGTGGAGTGTCCCAGATTAGAAAACATAGAAGCCAGCAAATCCAATATCATCCTCTGGTCGTCAATGACCAAAACTTTTAATTTTTTGGTGAGTTTTTCGGTTACTTCCGTATCAAAATTATTCAAATTATCTGAAACGACTGCTGAAACCACGCCGGCTGTGGCAGGATAAGCATCCTGCAATCTGCTTATCAGCTGACTGCCATCCACTACCGAGTGTTCGATTACTTTTAAAAAGTCGGATAAATCAGAGTTGTAAGGCAGCTCCCCCACCGCCAGTTTATTTTGCAAAAGCTGGGTATTCCCTAAGATAGCGGCTAAAATGTTATTCATATCATTGACAAAATTGGGACTGGGAAGTTCAACTTCAGACAGTTTCTGTCTTTCTTGAAAATCAGTTAATCTCTGGTTTAAGGTTTTCAACTCCTCTTTCAGTGAATAATTTTGAATGGCCAAGGAGGCCTGATTGGTCAAGGCAGTTGCCTGTTGCACTTCAGCTTGAGTGAAGACTCGTTCGGTCTCTCGGTTTTCAAACCAAAAAATTCCCAAAATTTGGTTTCTGGCAAGGATGGGGACTAATAAGTTGCACTGGTCAACCACACTTTTCTTTTTATCTAAAACCTCCCGAATTAAAGGGAATTCAGCCAGGTCCAAATTGAGTCCGTAAAAAGCCGGGTCCAAGGAAGCTTTGACTTCCAGCTTATTGTCTTTGACTAGAACCACATGTCCGACTTTGGCCTCAATCACTTTCAAACCTTCCCAGATGATTCGGTCTAAAATCTGCTCCAAATCTAAGTTGGAAACCAAATAGCCGCTTATGACCGATAAAATCCGGTTTTCCTGAATGGCTTGGTTGAGTTGCTCGGTTCTTCTTTTGACCTCTTTGGCTAATCTCAAGGTATCGATTTTTTCACCCAAATTAGAGGAGATATTCTGCAAGAGTTTCTCAAGCTTGGAATCCAATTTATATCTTTCTTTGGAAAATAAAGCCAGTACCCCGATATTTTTTTCAGCAGCCAAAATCGGAGCCACTGCCAGAGAGACAAAGTTTTCTTTCTTTAATTCCAATAAAATCTCTTCTGTGCTGGAAATTTCTTCGTGAATCAAAACTTCTTTGTCCCTAACCACCTGACTTAAAATTCCATTCTCCACAGTCGGATTTTCTAACCGTTTTGCAAGTTGGGGGGATAAACCTTTGTAGCTGGCTAAAATCAGCTCAGCGGTGGCCGGATTGGCTATCCAGATAGCGGAGGCCTCAACTTTCAAAAAACCGGTGACTTCTCTTAAGGAATTCTCCAGAGTTTCAATCAGGGTAGATGATTTCCTGGTTCGGGATGTTAAATTTTCTAAAAATAAAAGTTCGCTTTCTTTATCTTCAGATTTCTTTTTGAGAAAGGAAACTTCGCTTAGCCAGTTGACCATACCGAAAATTATCAACATTAAACCAAGAATCCCAAAAACTACTTCCAGAAATAAGGGGATTAGCGGTGAACCGAAAATAACGGCTTTGGCTGGGGGAAATTCATCCAGAATCTCAATTAGAGAAAAACCAAAAAGTAAAAGAACTCCGGCCAGAACCTTATTCCAGCCGGATTTGGTTAAATCCGGGTAGCGGTCTTTAAGTTGAAAAAGATAAATGGAGAGAGAAAGGGAAGTCAAAGCCAAAAGTACTTTGAGGATAACAGAGAACATATGTTATATGCCAATTCCAAAATGGTTTGTTCTTTTATCCATCAAACCCAACTTAACTAAAACCTATTTAGTATAAAGCTGCTAATTTAAATGTAAGCAAAATACAACCCATCCTCTGGTTCTGTGAGGAAATCCACTAATCCATTTTTTAGTCTGAAGTTGTTTCTCCCGGGTTACTTTCTTCCAAGGGTGTAGAAGTTGGTACCTCCGGACCGGGAATTTCCTCTCCCTTCTGAGGAGCATCCTTAGTAGCTGTAGCGGGAGTTTCTGCTTGAGCTTTGGGCTTGGGAGCATGTTGAGCTTGATATTGCTCCAATTCCTGTTTGTCCCTACCCTGGAAGTACGCTTCCACCGATAAGACAATTCTGCGGTCTTTGGTATCAAATTCGGCCACTTTTAAAGGCAGGGTCTCTCCAACCTGAAACACTTCTTGAGGTCTCGTCAGATTTGGAACCGCCAGATTCTGAAGAGGGGTCAATCCCTCCACTTCCGGCTCCAGTTCTACGATTACCCCCCGGTCAAATAACTTGGTTATTCTACCCTGCAACTCAGTTCCCACTTTATATTTTTGAGCCAACTGCGGCCAGGGGTCTTCTTTAATTTGTTTATGCCCCAATCCAACCCTTCTGTTATCTTTATCAATTCCCAATATGACCACATCAATGGTGTCTCCCCGTCTGACCACTTCCGAGGGGTGATAAATCCTCTTAGTCCAGGATAAATCGGAAATATGCACTAAACCATCCACTCCCTCTTCTACTTCAACAAAGACCCCGAAATTCGTCAGATTTCGAACCTTTCCTTTAATTTTGGCACCCACCGGATATCTTTTATCCAAAGTCTGCCAGGGATCTGGTTCCAACTGTTTCAGGCCCAAAGAGATTTTCTCGTTGGCTTTATCCACCGACAAAACCATAGCTTCCAGTTCTTGTCCCATAGACAAAATTTTGGAAGGATGCTTGACATTCTGGGACCAGGACATCTCTGAAATATGGATTAACCCCTCAACCCCTTTTTCAAGTTCTACAAAGGCACCATAATCTGTCAGAGAAATCACTTTACCATGAAGAACTTTTCCAACCGGATATTTTTGCTCCACATTTTCCCAGGGATAAGGAGTCAGCTGCTTCAAGCCCAAAGAGACTCTGCCGGTAGCTTTGTCAAATTCTAAGATTTTGACTTTGATTTTTTCACCTAGGGAAACCATCTCGCTGGGGTGATTAATTCTTCCCCATGACATATCCGTAATGTGCAACAGCCCATCAATTCCTCCTAAATCCACAAACACCCCAAAATCGATAATATTTTTTACCATCCCCTCTTTAACCTGACCGGTTTGGAGCTCAGACAACAGACGTCCTTTTTGATGCTCTCTTTCTTCTTCCAAAATTATTCTGCGGGAAACCACAATATTTCTTCTGAGCTTATTGATTTTGATAATCTTCACCTGCATGTTCTGTCCCACCAACTCATCAAAGTTTGGAATCTGTTTCAAAGAGATTTGTGAACCAGGCAAGAAGGCCTCCACTCCCAAAACATCGGCCACCATACCACCCTTGACCCGGCGTACCAGTTTTCCTTCCACAATATCACCTTTTTCGTGAGCTTCCCTGACTCTATCCCAGACCCGCATAAAGTCGGCTTTTTGCTTGGATAAAACCAGTTGTCCTTCCTGGTCTTCCATAGCTTCCAGGAAAACTTCGATCTCTTCACCCACTTTTACTTGAGAAGGTTCGGAAAATTCGGACAGAGAAATTATTCCTTCGGATTTGAATCCCACGTCTACAATTACATCTTTTTCGGTAATTCCCAGAATCTTTCCCTTGATTATCTCGCCTTCTTCCAATTCCTGAAGGGTGTTGGAATACAAAGCTAAAAGCTTTTTATGTTCCTCTTCAGAATACTCGGTCTCCTCAATTTGAGGAGGTTTTACGGTCGGATAAATTTTGCGGGGTGCAACTGGGGTTGGTTGTTCAACTACACTTCCAGATACTCCTGAGGTAGGTTTGACTGCTTCTTTTTTTCCTGGCTTTACATCTTTGGTTTTTCTACTTCCTTTGCTTTGAAGTCTGGGCCTTTCGCCTCCCCCTTTTTTAGCGGTTTTCGGCTCCTTTTCTGAAGCCGCTTCGGTTTTATTTTTATCCAGCATTCACTTGGTTCCTCCTTTGCTAAAGTTTCCCTTATGGGACCTTAGATATATCAATATACGCTTTTTTTCTTTATAGTCAACCTAAATTACCTACGATTCCAGTTTTTTTATTCTTTGCATAATTTCAGCCACTACCGATTTATACCCTTCTTTATCCTTGGGAACCTGCTCTAACCAACTTTTCGGAATCGGGGGGCCAAACTTGACTTCTATGGGTTTGCCGGATAAAAAAGCCCGGGTGGGCTTTTGTGAATTGGCAATATGAGCTGGCACTATGGGTACCCCGGCTTCCAAAGCTAATTTTCCCACCCCCAGTTTAGGGGGAAGAAGCCTGGCCCTTAAGTTTCGGGTCCCTTCCGGAAAGACCAGGAGAGCCTTCCCCAGTTTTAAAATCTCTAACGACTCCATCAAAGCCTGGCGGTCAATCACAGTTCTTTTTATGGGTATGGCATTTACAGACCTCAAGAAAGAACCGAAAATCTTAATCTTAAATAATTCCCATTTAGCCAGATAATGTACTTCCCGCGGTATATAACTCCCTAAAATAGGCGGGTCAAAATAGGAGATATGGTTGGAAGCAATAATGACACCGCCGTGGGTTGGGATATTTTCCAACCCGCTGGACTTTCCCATTTTGAAGAAACCGAAAACATTTCTTATCCCGAACCAGGCCAAGCAATAATGCCATTTCATACTGCAAATGTTTCTTTAAATATTTTCAAAATGCGATTTACCTGCTCTGAAATGCCGAGATCAGTGGTGTCAATTATTATGGCGTCCGGGCTTATTCTCAAGGGGCTGGCTTTGCGGGACCGGTCCAGTTTATCTCTCAATCTGATCAATCTGGTCTGCTCTTTTAGAGTAGTGTTGGTTTTTTGTTTAAGCTGTCTAAATTTTCTACCTGCTCTTATATTTAAATCAGCTTTCAGAAAGATTTTCAAATCGGCTTTGGGAAAAACTACCGTGGTGATGTCACGACCTTCTATCACAATGCTTCTGTTTTTGGCGAACTCCCTTTGTTTTTTGACCATAATTTTTCGGACCGCTTTATGCTTGGACAAAACAGATACTAATCTGTCCACCTCACTCGAATTGATTTTATCGGTTAGGTCTTTTCCATCCAGATAGATTCGGCTTTTGCCTTGGTAATTTTTAAAATCTATTTTTATATTTAAAGCTAGTTTTTGCATTAGTTGAGAGTTAGCCACATCCAAATCCAGCCGGATGGCTTTCCAGGTTAGAGCCCGGTACATGGCACCGGTGTCTAAATAAAAGAAATATAATTTTTTGGCTAAAATTTTGGCGGTGGTGCTTTTGCCGGAACCGGCTGGTCCATCAATGGCAATTACATATTTCCCGGGCTTAACTTTCACCTTGGGGCTGGTCGAATACCCGGCTGGGTGCTTCCAAATTCTCCAATACTAAAGGAGATTCCAAAACTTTCTCCAAGCTTAATTCATCTTTGGCGGTTATGCCTTCCCCTTCCAAAACTGTTTTCAATTCCTCTAATTGGGGTAACTCTTTTACATCATTTATTCCAAAGAAGCTCAGGAATTTTTCTGTGGTTTGATACAGCAAAGGTCGGCCCGGAGATTTTTCTCTGCCCTTGATTTCAATTAAATCTCTCTCCAAAAGAGTCCTCAAAGTACCGTCACTTTGGACACCTCTGATTTTATCAATCTCGCCTTTAACTATCGGTTGCCGGTAAGCCACAATGGCCAAAGTCTCCAAAGCCGGTCGGGACAGTCTTTGCCAGCGGGTTTTTTTCCACAAATTTTCAATCCAGAGACCGTATTCAGGTAAGGTGTAAACCTGGAAACCACCGGCAATCTCTCTGATTCTGAAGCTATGACCGTTATCAGTATACTTTTGGTTCAGCTGGTCAATTATGGCTTTGACCTGTTCCGGTGAGACAAAGGTGAGAACTCCGGAGATTTTTTCTAAACTTAAAGGCTCGTCCGTGGAAAATAAGAGTGCTTCCACGATTTTGTCAAAGTTATTTTCCATCCCCTCCTCCTTTTAACTTTTTTCAACCCAGATGGGGTCGAAAAGTTTTTTCTGCAAAATCAAAATCTTTTTGGTTCTGACCAGCTCTAATATAGCCAAGAAAGTTACGATGGCCACCAATCTTATGGGATTATCTTTAAATAATTCCTCCAGCAGGACTTTCTTCTGATTTTTCAAATAATTCAAAATATGACCGATTCTCTCATCAACCGTAATATCCGGATAATTTACCTCATGAAAAGTTTCCTGGGGGGTCCTCTCTAATATCTGTTTTAAGACAGCCAGTAAATCATACAAGCTGACTTTAGTCAGTTCAACTTCTACTTTGTGACTATCCTTTCCATAATAGATACTGCAGGGATAATACTGCATCTCCTGTTTTTCTTTGGTTTCTAAAATTCCGGCCACTTCGCTGAATTTTTTGTATTCCAGCAAAGCGGCTACTAATTCTTGTCGGGGGTCAAACTCTTCCTGGTCTTTGGGTCTGGGTAAAAGCAGTTGGGCTTTGATTCTCATCAGGGTAGCTGCCATAACGATAAATTCACCGGCCATCTCCAGATCCAAAACCTCCATTAATTCAATATATTCTAAATACTGCTTGGTGATTTGGGCAATCGGAATATCATAAATATCAATCTCATTTTTCTTGATTAAATAGAGAAGCAAATCCAATGGACCTTCGAAGTTCTCTATCTTGATAGAGTAGCCGGGTTTCTGATTGGTTTCAGTCGAGAAAGTTTCTAAGTTTTCCATTTTATTCAAGTTTCATAGCTTTTTTAACATCCTGCATAGTTTCCTGGGCTTTAGCCCGAGCTCTATCTTCTCCGGTTTCCAGCACTTGCTTAACCCTCTCAGGGTTTTTTTCTAACTCTTTTCTTTTACCTCTGATAGGAGCTAAGTTTGAATTAATAAGGGAAGCTAACATTTTTTTACAATCTACGCAACCCAATTCTCCGGAGGAGCAACCTTTGTAAATCTCTTGATAATTTGTATTATAAATTTGGTGCAAAGAATAGACCGGACAGATTTCCGGGCGTCCTTTGTCCCCTTTGTAAATTTTTTGGGGGTCGGTAATCATTTTCATGACCTTTTTTTCAGTTTCCTCCGGAGAATCAGCAATGGCAATATCATTATTGTAGGACTTACTCATCTTTCTGCCGTCAATTCCGGGGACCACCGCAAATTTGGTCAAAAGCACATCCGGCTCCGGAAAAACATTGCCATAGATATTATTGAACCGGCGGGCAACTTCACGAGTAAGCTCAATATGAGGCAGTTGGTCTTTTCCGACTGGAACGTAATTAGCTTTGTAGAGCAAAATATCGGCTGCTTGCAGTAAAGGATATCCCAAAAAGCCATAACTATCCAGATTCAACTCCACCGATTTTTCTTTATAGGAGGGGACCCTTTCTAACCAGGGGATGGGAACAATCATTGATAAAAGTAAAAATAACTCGGCATGTTCTTTAACCTGGGATTGGACAAATATGGCACATTTATCCGGGTCTAAACCGCTGGCTAAATAATCCACAGCCATCTGGAAAATTCTATCTTTTAAATCCTGGGTATGGTCAAAATCGGAAGTCAGGGAATGCCAGTCCACAATGCACAGATACATTTCATACTTATCCTGCAAAGAAACCCAGTTGCGCAAAGCACCTTCTAAATTCCCCAAGTGAAGTTTTCCGGTAGGCTGCATCCCTGATAAAACGATAGGTTTACTCAAGAACTTGCTCCTTAAGTTCTAATCTAAGAATAGATACCTCCTCCAGCGGTCGTCTGAAATGCCGATGAAGTGCTGGATAAAGGTAATCTGATTGGGCTTTTTGGGAGTTTTCAGAAGTTTAATCCCGGCTTTTTCCGGGGTCCGGTCTCCTTTAAGATTATTGCATTTAATACAAGCGCAGACTAAGTTTTCCCAGGTATCTTTACCGCCGTAGATTTTGGGAACCACATGGTCAACGGTCATAGGAGCCCGGGTCTCAGCACAGTATTGACATCTATGCCCGTCTCGTTTAATGATATTTTTTCTGGATAAGATAATATTCTTAGGAGGAACCTTGACGTAGAAATCTAATTTGACCACACTGGGTACCGGGATAAAGGCGGAAACGGACCGAAGCTTGACTCCGTCGTTATTTTCCACGATATCGGCTTTACCCAGAAATACCAGTACTACCGCTCTTCTTACTGAGCAGACCGAAAGCGGTTCATAGTTTCGATTTAGAACTAAAACCGGCTGATTTAATAAGCTCATATCTAATCTCTTATAGCTAAATAATTTATCGTCAAAAAATTTTTTGTCAACCCCTTTCTACCAAAGAAAAAAGCCGAGAGGCGCTCGGCTTTAATCTAATACGATAGAATATTAGAAATATTTTGAATTTTTTTATACTCCTAACTGATAGATTTCTCCTACTACTGAAGACTAAATCACCCCTTCAAAATTTTACGGTAGTCGTTTTTACCGGATAGAATCTCCAGAGCTTTTTTGACTCTGGCATCACCCTTCAGGACCACCTCTTCGTAGTAACCTTTTTCTCCGTACAGTTTGGTCAAAATATCCCGCTTGATGGATCTCTTGATATAATCTTTGCTTTTCTCGAAATCCAGTTCCTTATTGTGCGCGATTAACTCTCTTAAGTTGGCTAAAGCAGCCTGGTAAAACTCATACTTCTCTTCTCTTTTAACCACCGCTTCCAGAGTATCCAGATAAATCTCCTCCGGGGTTTTATAATCAAACTTTTTATCTTTTATAAATTCTTCAAACTCCGCTAAAACCTGCTCATCTGCTTCAAATGTTTTGGGTATATCTTTGTGATTGGAGGTGTATTTGACGGCGAAGTCAAAAAAGAGCTGTTTTCTTTCTAAGTTTATTTCCATGGGCTGAAGCATTTCATTGGCCAGCACGACGTCGGGCACAATGCCTCCGCCCCCGTAAACTATCCTACCGGAGTTGGTAAAAAACATTTCCGGAGTCTCTTCAGTGCTGGAGCTATCCAGATTCTCGGTTTCCTCCTCCGTCAAAAAGTCCAAGTTCTTCTTAGATCTTTCCGGTTTTTGGATACAGCGTCCGCTGGGGATATAATATTTGGCGGTGGTCAGTTTCAGCGTGATTTCATCAGACATTTCATATAATTGCTGCACCAGACCTTTTCCAAAAGTAGTATCCCCGATGACCACTCCTCTGTCCCAATCCTGAATAGCACCGGCCACGATTTCAGAGGCAGAAGCGGTTTGGGCATCTACTAAGACTACCAACGGTCCTTCAGAATAAACCGGTTCGCCCTGGGAAAAGAATTTTTTCTCCTGGTCATCAGTCCTCCCTTGGGTATAAACTAAGAGTTTATTTTTCCCCAAAAACAGACTGGCCACTTGAACTGCCTGATTTAACAGACCGCCTCCGTTCCAGCGTAAATCAAAAATCAGCCCGTCAATATTTTGCTCTTTTAAGCTTTTAATGGCTTCCTTTAATTCTTTAGTAGCATCTTCTGAAAAAGTGGAAAGTCGGACATAACCTATTTTACCCTGGGGTGAAGGGATTACACCGTAAAAAGGGACTGACCTCAGTTGAATTACATCCCGTTTAATTTTATATTCCAGACCCTCAATTGATCCCTCTCTTTGAATTTTCAAAGTTACTTCCGTCCCCTTAGGACCTCTCATCAAGCGTGAGGCATCCTCTGTGGTCATTCCTTTGGTGGGCTTGCCATCGATTTCAACAATCCGGTCTCCGGCCTGAATTCCCATTCTAAAGGCCGGGGTTCCTTCCATAGGCGATATTACGGTTATCCATCCATCCCGGCTGTCTATGGACATCCCCAACCCCTCGTATTTGCCGTGGGTGGATTCCATTAATCTGTCATAGGCTTTTTTCTCCAGCATATCTGAGAAGGGGTCCAAAACCTGTAACATCCCCTTGATACCGGCATAAATCATTTTCTTGGGGTCGACCTCTTCCACATATTTGGAGTTGATATGCCAGGCAATGTTGTCAAAAAGCTTGGCATAAGAATAGATATTTCCGGGGGTGGCTTCTGAAGTCGCGGAAATTACCACGTTCTTAGGGTCAGCCTGGGTTTGTCCGACTACCCAGATAACTACTAAAACCACCAAAGCCAAAAAGACGATTCCTAAACCGGAAAACCTTCTAAAATTGAACCTGCTCATCTTTCCTCCAGGCTGTCTAAAATTCGGTTTTTATGTTCATTTTTTGAGCATCGCTTTTTATAGCGTTCTATAACTATGATACGTTTTTTCATTTCAAATTTAATAAAAATTTGCAGTTTGTCAATATACTAAATTGGCTGAAAGCCTTTATTTTTAGGGCAGAATTTGAGGGTCCTTTTGCTTCACCTGCAAGAAATGTCTCTGGTCAAGCAAGGCTTAAGTATGACAAAGTGAAATTCCGTAATTCACACACTATTTAGACAAAAAGACCGGGCAGAAGTTTACTTTAGTTGTTGAAAAATCTCAGCCACGCTGTAGCTTATTCTGGCTTAGTCTTTTTCTTGGACTTTACTTCTTTGGTAGGTTTCGGCTTTTCTTTGGTTTCCAAGCGGTCATCTATGCCATTTTTATTCTTGTCAATGAAATAATCGTAATTCTCTTTGATTACCCTCTTGATAATCCCCTCTTCTTTTTTGGCACTTTTAACCTCCGGTTCTTGAGCCTCTGCTTTTTTATCAACTGCCGTAGAAGCTTCATCTCGCTCTTTTTTATCAGGAACGACCTGAGGTTGAGACTTGGTCTCAGGGGGAGTTTTTTCCTTCCCGGTATCCCCCTGAGACACCTTCTCTTTTGACTCTTGCTGGTTCTGACTCTTTTTGACCCGGTCGATACCCCAGCTGGTGGAAGTCAATCCTGTTATTAGACCGACCAGGCAGATTATTTTCAGAATTGTCTTGACTGTTCTCATTTGCTTACCTCATCCATTTTCATCAGTCGGTTGGCTATGGATTTTTACCTTTGCTCTTGTGGCTATCTTTTTGAATTTTAGACCCCTTATCTCCTGATTTGGAGGATTCCCTGGAGCCTTGAGATTTGGGAGTGTTAATCTTAACTGGCCGGTCCTCTTTCTTGGTGTTCGGAACAAAGCCCTCTTGAGATTTCTTCTTCTCGGTTTTCTCAATTTTCTGCTGTTCAGTCTGTTTGACTTTACCGGATTTGTAATCCTGATGAGAATCCTCTGATTTGATGCTCTTCTTATTTATAACACCACCGCCATCCGAATTATCATCTCTTTTTTCGGCTTTAGGATGTTTATTCTGAGTCTCGCTGGAATAATCAATTTCTTTTCTTTCCTGTTTTTGAATTACAGTTTCGTCACCTGGCTGCTCATCTTTCTTTCCGGCTTTGAAATTCTTATTCTGAATCTGACCGGGACTATCCGTTATTTTCTTTTCTTGCTTTTGAATGATGACTCCCCCGCCGGAATTGTCATCTCCATAGAGAGTCCGACCCGGTTTCTTTTGAATTTTATCCGGATAGTTAATCAGGTTTTTACCCTGTTTACCGCCATTTCGGCCTGACTTGGAGAATTTATCATCAGCCTGAAACTGGGGGGAATCCTCTTTCCAGTACTTTAGATTCTCTTTGTAAGCTTTATCCTGAGTGAGTTTTTTCAGTTCACCCGCTTTTAAGGGTTGAACCTCTTTTTTCACTATGATTTTGTCTGACCATTGACGATAATCTTTGGGTTTAAAGCGGTCGTTGTAAAATTTGACCCTCTTGTAAGGTGATACATTTATGAACACATTCTGCCCGCGATAGACATTGAAATAGTCACGGTAAATCACCCTGTGGTGGTAGATAATGCTCACATAATGTCTGCCTATAAGAAAGTGGGGCAGAAATAAAGGGCAGTACCCGTAAAAGATTCCGCCAATATATACCGCAGCACCGTATGGGTAATCAAAATAAAAGGACCCATAGGAACCATAATAAGGATAACCATAATAAGCCGGATAAGTGTAATAAGAACGGGGTTGACGGTATTTGACTGTAAAATAAGTTGCATCTATTGAAAAATTGTCGTAATCTGGAGGAATTATTCTGCGATTCAGGCCTTCAATGAATTCCTCTTCATCTTCATCATCATCTCGTCTCAGATAATAGTCCTCGTCATCATCAGAATACCAGCCCAGATTGGGCAAATCAAACGGGTCCCAGGAAGCGATGGCCACAATTCGTTCGGTCCCCGACGGACCATCCACTATCAAGTCGTAATCATCTCTGGAAGATGGTATGGAATAAGTGCTTCTTCCTTCTACAAAGCGGCTGTCACGATAATCATAAGGATACAAAAGGTGGACATAGCCACGGGTATCCACATTATAGATCACCACAAAGGCATCCCGGTTGGTTCGGAAATATACCTTCATATCTTCTCCCGGATGATAAATGGCACCGTTGCCGCGGTCGGTCCAGACATCGATATCTAAGCTACCTTTGGAAACTCTAACTGTAGAGCCGTTATATTCATCATGGTCTGCCAGAGCAAAACCGCTGATGAAAAAAACACTTAAAATCGCTAAAAGGAGATTTTGTCTCTTCATTTTATCTCACCTCGTTTTTTAAGGTTTACGGTTGTTTTGTTTGCAGAAATTGATTTATCTTGCGTCTGCTTAGCATTAGATGGTATAGCAGGTTTCAACTCACCATTGCCTGGGTCAGTCTGGTAAGCCCAGGCGAAACCGACCGAGCTGACTCCTATATTCTCTACTCTTATTTTAGCATAATGATTATCGGCAGTCCGGATTATATAAGCATGCCCCAAAATTACTTCCTCATAACCTAATGTAGACCAGCCCTGACTGGGGGCAAAGTCCACATCATCAAAATCATCCACGTAACCGAAATCCTGGATATCGACACCCAAAGTGGTGTTTATATAAAAAATTCCGTCAGGAACATAATACTCTAAATAGATGTCTGCGTTGACACTGTTCCAGGCCACTATGGTTTCCTGAGAAAAATCAAAACCTGCCAGAGTGGGGAATTGATTAAAATCATATAATGTGACGAAACCTTCCGGCCGGGGAGTATCAAAAATACAGTCGTAGGATAAATCTGATTCATTACCATGGACATCGTAGGCTAAAACTGCGTAATAATAAGTTTCTCCGTTGATAACATCTGAATCCACAAAGGAAGAGGACTTGGTTGTTCCAATCAAATAATAAAAACCTGCGCAAGAATCTCCTCGATAAACATCATATCCGTCCAGGTCTTTCTCCGCATTGGGATACCAGTATAAAGTAACTCGTCCATCTCCGGTGACGCTATAAACCCCTCTGGGGGCTGCAGGAGGGTCGTAATCCGGTCCAATGACATTTCTTTCACACCCCAAATTAAACAAATTCAGAGACAGCCCTAAGGCTAATTTCAGTAGGTGTTGTCCTATGTTTTTCATATTATTTATCCTCCTGTCTGATTTATTAGCAACCACTGTGCCAAACTCATAACATATTGTAGGACTATAGGTTAATCACAAAGGATTAATTCAACCCCTTAAATTAAGCACAAAAATTGTGCTTAATAATTAGATTTTGTGCAAATTCTCTATTGAGACTAACCTTACAGGAAACCTCAACATTTATGTTGAGGAGGTTCAAATTTGGTTTTTACAGCCGTTTTTATGATTTCTCTCGCCAAAAATTTAAAATTTATATTTTTCATTATAATCTATGAATCATTATGAAACTCCAACATTTATGTTGGAGAGATTCAGATTTTTCCTTTAGCTTGGGGTTTAAACCCCAAGCTTATTATAGAAATTTTGACTGCTCCCCGAACTGAAGGTCGGGGTTTCCAATTCAAATATGATTTCTCATTTTGAGAGATTGGTTAAATAATCACTAAAAGTTTGCTTATTTAAATAAGAATTTATCTGCGGTAAATTGGCGTCTCCTAAAGAGCGACAAAAATAGCCAATTTGCCATAAATTTCTTTTGCCAATTTTTCGTTCTAAAAAGGAATATTTGCCGAAAATTATTCGAGATGGATAACCTTTTAGTTTCTGAACGATTTTGGAGACTGAAACCGAAGGTGGTATGGAAATCAGAATATGAATGTGATCTGTTTCAATTCCAACACCTACCAATTCTATATTGGAAGGTCTGGCAGCAACAATTTCCGAATAAATTTGATGCAATTCCTTCTCTAAGACAGGTCCAATTATTTTCTTTCTATATTTAGTGGAGAAAACCATATGATAACTGTTTTGATAAATATTGTGGTTCCCTTTTTTGAAAAATTTAAAATTTGTATTTTTATTCATTCTGGGAAACCTCAACATTTATGTTGAGGAGTTTCAAAATTCACTTTATTTAGTCAGGGCTTTAAAGCCCTGACTTTTTATAAGAAATTCTGACTGCTCCCGGAACTGAAGTTCGGGGTTTCTTCTTTCTAGTTATTATTGTATCTCTATTCCGTATTCTTTGATTTTCAACCTTAGCGTATTTCTATGAATTCCTAAAATATCGGCGGTTTGTCCCATATTTCCTTGGGTTTGTTGGAGGACGCGGGAAATATATCTTTTTTCTAATTCCTGCAAAGTCAAATTATCCTCCAGAATCTCCTTTCTCTCCAGAGTCCGGAATTCCGGCAAATCGGAAACATCCAAGACATTGCTGCGGCATAACACCATTCCTCTTTCAATTACATTTTCTAATTCTCGGACATTGCCGGGCCAGCTGTAATTCAACAAAACATCTTTGGCTTGGGGGGTAATCCCGGCAATTTCTTTGTTCAATTTTTTAGAATATTTTTTCAAAAAGTGGTCAATCAACAAAAGGATATCATCCTTTCTTTCTCTTAAAGGAGGCAAAACAATTGAAATCACATTTAATCTGTAATACAGGTCCTCCCGGAATTTTTTCTCCTGGATTCTCTGCTCCAGGTCCTGGTTGGTGGCAGCCAAAATTCTCACATCTATTTTAACTAAGTCTTTGCCGCCTAATCTTTCAAATTCCTGGGCCTCTATTACCCTTAATAATTTGATTTGCATCTCCAGTGGGATATCTCCGATTTCATCTAAAAATAAAGTTCCACCGTCAGCTAATTCAAACCTGCCTTCCTTTCTCCTCATAGCACCGGTAAAAGCCCCTCTCTCATAGCCAAAAAGTTCTGATTCCAAAAGAGATTCCGGTAGAGCGGCGCAAGAGATAGCAATAAACTTTTGATGGGTCCGGTCACTTAGATTATGAATGGCCCGGGCGACCAATTCTTTACCGGTCCCGGACTCTCCTCGGATTAAAACGGTGGTATCAGATTTAGCTACTTTGGTAATGATGCTTAGAACTTCTTTTATCGGTTTGCTTTCCCCCACGATGGTAATGTCTTTGAATTTTTCTTCCAGCCGGTCTTTAAAATATCGATTTTCAGCTAAAAGAGAGTGGGTTTCGCTAGCTTTCTTCAGAATGACACTTAATTCTTCCAAATCCACCGGTTTGTTGACATAATAAAAAGCCCCTTCTTTCATAGCCGAGACGGCGGTCTCCACTGTTCCGAAAGCGGTCATAACTATCACCTGGGTGTCGGGTGAGATTTTTTTGATTCTTTTCAAAAGCTCCAGACCATCCATGCCGGGCATTTTCATATCAATCAAAGCCATCTCATAAAATTTCTCTTCGAATAGTTTCAGAGCTTGTTCTCCGGATTCGGCTAATGCAACAGAGAATCCCCCTTTTTGTAAAAAGCCGGCCAGAATCTCTCTTTGAGATTTTTCATCATCAACTACTAGCAAGCGATATTTTAGCATATATATTTAATTTAAGGGTAAATATATGGTAAAAGTGGTTCCTTTCCCTACTTCACTTTCAACTTCAATTTTACCTTTATGGTCAGAAATTATCCTGTGGGCAATCGATAAACCCAAGCCGGTTCCTCTTTCCTTTGTAGTAAAATATGGCTGAAAGATTTTGCTTAAATCATCTTTGGGAATCCCTTTGCCGGTGTCAGATATTTTAATCAAAAAATCACCATTGTTTTTTGAAGTTACGACGGAAATCCTCCCTCCCGGTTCGGTGGCCTGAATCGCATTTAGAATAATATTTAGAAGAGCTTTTGTCATCTCCTCCCGGTCGATTTTAAGATTAGCTTCGGCCTTTAAATTGGTGTTCCATGAAATCTTCTTTTCCTCGGCTTCTAATTTAAGCAAACTTAGGAGTTCTTCCAAGAACTCCCGGATGTTAACTGAAACCAAACTCAGCTTTTGAGCTTTGGTCAAACTCAAAAATTGGTTGACGATATTATTTAATCTTTTGGTCTCATCAATAATTGACTTCAAAAAATTCTCATATTCGGTTTTGTTTGACCCTACCGTAAATTCTGACTTCAACCTTTGAGATGCAATAGAGATAGTATTCAAAGGATTTCTGATTTCATGCGCCACACCGGCAGCCAGATTTCCCAGAGCTGAGAGCCGTTCAGACCTTTTGGTCTCCTCTTCTAACTTTTTGAACTCAGTGATATCATGAATCACAGCTACCGCACCCATAATCTTCCCCTCTTCATCAAAAATTCCGGAACTCCCGATTAAAAGGGTTTTAGATTCTCCCACTCTAGTTTTAAAACTAGTTTCAAAGTCTCGCACGGCTTTCTCCTCATTCAGAGAATCAGTCAGTAAACATTCGTCATGCGGGAAAATTGTGCCATATTTTTTCCCTATCACACTTTCTCGTGACAAAGAAAAAAGGTTTTCAGCTATTTTATTGAGCATGACAATGTTTCGTTTGGCATCGATAGCCACTACCGCATTGTCCATCGATTCCAGGATATTTCCGGTTAAACTTTCAATTTCTTTATAAGACCTTTCTAAAGTGAAATAGTTTTGATATGCTATCACCAGACCGATTACCAAAAATCCTAAAGCAAAGATGATTAAACTAATCAGAATGGTTTGTTTTTGAAAATTGGAAGTAATCAGTTTGTAATTTTCTAGGGATAAACCGACTCTGAAAATTCCGGCCGGAAATTCGTTAGAAACAAAGGGTTTGACCACTTCCAGGACTTTACGTCCTTCAAAATCCAGAATTCTGCTTTTGGCCTGATTTTGATTTAAGGCCTCCTGCAGAAAAGGGTCTTTCTCTATTTTTAGAAGTTTTTCAATGGTTCTGGAAGCAAACACGATTCCTTCCTGGGCTTGCAGAACAATGTACTCAATGCCGCTTTCCCGGCTGATTTTTTCGATCAAAAATCCGATACCGACTTCTTTTTTTATTTCATCTAAATAAGAAGGTAGGACTATCAGGGCCATAACCTTTTTTTCAGAACTACTTCTCTGAACAAACAAAACTCCTCCGGTGTATGAGCTGGATAACCCTGAAATTTCCAGCAAAGCTTGGTTATCTTCTCCTTTTAAAATTGATCTCATTTCCGGCAAAAAATTACCCAAAGAATCCAGATAGATTTTCTTGTCTTTAATTTTGGAGCTGCTTTTCAAAATTTTACCATTGGTAGATAGGATATCCAGACGCAAAAGCCCGGTTTTGCCGGCCAACTCGGCCAGAAGATTTTCATTGAGCGTACCTGATTTCTCCCAATTTTCAATCAGGAGCGCAATATCTGATAAATCATCAATCAAAGCCTGTTCAATTAAAGCATTGGAGGTAAGAGTATTTTCACTGGCTAACACCAAAGTTTCCAGCAGGGCTTTCCCCTGGGTTTCCATCACCTCCAGCATACTGGCTTTGCTTTTCTGAATTATATAGGAAGTTACCAGAAAAATTAATGCTCCCAAAAGTATCACCAGCATGACTAAATACCTGATTCTGATGTGGGTCAAAAACCTGCGGAAGGACAGCTGCGACATGGTTTAAGCTTTTAAGCCAAAATAAAATAAAGCCATGCTGGAAATCACGATAATTATAATGAGCAGAATTGTTACATAATTGTAAAATTTAGAATTGGTATATTTCCCCATAATCTTGGGATTATTAATAAGCATCAGCATAAAAATTAAAATCAGAGGTAAAAGAATTCCATTAATTACCTGAGAAATATACATAATGGGAATCAAAGGAATTCTAGGAGACAAAATAGCAATTGCTCCCACGGCAATCAACAAGGTATACAGCCCAAAAAATTGAGGGGCTTCAGAAAACTTTTTATTCACTCCCTCCTCCCAGCCCATACCCTCACAGATAGTATACGCAGTAGATAAAGGTATAATGGAAGCGGCGAATAATGATGCATTTAATAGACCGAAGGAAAATAAAAGAGTACAATATTTTCCAACCAAAGGTTGCAACGCCAAAGCAGCATCTTTGGCGGTTTCAATTCTGATTCCATTTTTAAATAGGGTGGAGGCGCACACCATGATGATAAAAAATACCACTACACTCACTATTATGCTTCCTAAAATTACATCCAGACGAGAATGCTTATAGTCCCTAATTTTAATATTTTTCTCCACAATGGAGGATTGTAAATAAAACTGCATCCAAGGGGCAATGGTTGTTCCAATTAGGGCTAGTAACATAGATAGACTGGCTGGGTCAAAAGAAACCTTGGGATTCAAAAATCCTCCTTCAACTTTTCCCCATTCGGGTTCAACCATAAAGCCGGTGAGGATATAGGTGATATAAAATGCACTGGCTCCTAAAAAAACTTTTTCAACTGAGCGATAGTTCCCTTTAACTGCTAAAAGCCAAATGAAGATGGCAGCCAGGGGTACTACAATTTGTCTCTTGATATTTAGAATCTCTAAGGCCGAAGCGATTCCAGCGAAATTTGCTATGATATTTCCTAAGTTAGCCAAAAATAAAGCCAGTAACACGTAAAAAGTGGTTTTTACTCCGAACCGTTCACGGATTAAATCTGAGAGACCTTTGCCCGTAACTACTCCCATTCGGGCTGCCATGTCCTGGACCACAATCAGCGCTAAAGTAATAGGAATCAAAGCCCACAAGAAAGCGTAGCCAAAATGGGCCCCGGCTAAAGAGTAAGTGGTTATACCACCGGCATCGTTGTCTACATTGGAGGTAATGATACCCGGACCCATGATGGATAAAAAAATTACCATCTGTTTCCAGCGCTTCCTGAAAGTTTTGGGTCTTTTAGAGGGCATTACTTATTTTTTCCTTTTGGGGTGTCTGAATTCCGGCATCTCGGCATCTATGGCATCTTTTAGGGTGATGATTCCCCTTAGGATATTATTTTCATCAACCACCGGAACCGCTACATAATCATATTTTCTAAAATAGTTGACAACCTTTCTTTTGGAATCATTGGCTTTGAGTTTTTTGACTCTCTTGTTCATAATTTTCTCCAAAATGCTGTCCGGAGTAGCCAAAAGCAGATGCCTTAAGCTTAACACACCTAAAAGCTGTTTTTGTTCATTGATGAGATATACATAGTAGACAACCTCAGAAGCTAAAGCATGCTTTCGAATCTGTTCGATGGCTTGAGCTACGGTCAAATTTTCCAGTAGTGTAATAAAATCTACGGTCATCAAACTTCCGGCCGTTCCTTCCGGATAAGCCAGGAGTTTTTCTAGCTCTTCTCTTTTCTCTTTTTCCATGGCCTGGATGATGGTATGTTTTTTCTCTTCAGGTAAATCAGCCAATAAATCTACCGCTTCATCCGGAGCCATTTCTTCTATAATGTCTGAAGCTTTCTCTTCGCCAACCGTTTCAATCAAAGAAACACTTACCTCGGGATGAACCTCTTCCAGGGTCTGGGCAGCGGTCTCCACGTCCAATGATTTAAACATGGCCTCTCTTTTTTCCCGGTCTAATTCTTCCAAAAGGTCAGCTAATTCCGAAGGATGAATCTCGCTTAATTTTCTTTGAGTGACATTAAGCTTCAGGGCTTCTTTAAAAGGGTCTTTGGCTAAGGGCTGGACGTATTTCCAGGAGATTAACTTGTTCGGAACCTGGTAGGCAAAAAACCAGTTGGTCAGAGCATCCATTACATTTATAAAACCCAGTCGGCGTAAAATGGCCCGCACCCCTACATCCACGTGCACTAATCTCAATTCTCCGTGATTGATCAAAAAATGCAGGTCATTGACCCTTTCCAGTTTGGAACCATAGGTATCGACTACCTGTTTGTCTAAAATTTCATCCCGTAAAAGAAGTTCCTGGGGTTTGCTGTGGTAGTTGTCGAATTTTGCGTAAGCATCCTCTTTCAATTTGATGAGGTTACCTTCCAAGCTGAGCACTTCTTCCCAGCCGATGACTTTGGTAGTTTTAGGCCGGGGCGAGACCACACATAACTGCGTTACTTTGGGGAAAACCTCCCCCATTTGAACGATTAAGTCATTCAGTTTTCCCAAGGCATTGCCGACTTCGTCCACCACCCGGCGGTCCAGTAGCTCGCTTAAAAAAATAAACATTCTTAAATCGTTTTTATCCATATTCATATTTATTTTCGGAAAATTAATACAACCAAACAGCTAATTGGCTAAATTACTTTAACCATAAATTTGTAAATTGTTTTCAAAATAAGTCATAGCAGAAGAACAGTCAATTAAAAATTTCAAAATCGGTCTGATAATTCAAATTCCCTAAAATTTACCTCAAAGAGAAGAGATTCTTGAAAGTTTTAAGCTTTGGGCAGAAACAATGCCTTAATAAAATAAGGTGTTAAACCAAGAATATAAAAATTCTCAGTCTATTTTTTGAGCCGGATATGATTAGAAAAAATCCAGCCCTTGGTGTTGCGGTAAGCTTCTACTCTGTAGACCCCTTCCAAGGGGGTTACATACTCCAGTTCAGCCTGCACCGCTTCTTTAATCAGAGTTCCATTGTGAATCAATTTAAGGTGAGCTACAGTAGGAATTTTAACTTGAATTTTGGCTTTATCTTTGAGGGTTATTTCATCCCCCACAGTTCCTCTATCATTTCCACTCTCAATACTGAACTCAAAACTTTTGGCATCCCCCCAGGCATAATTGGAAATAAATATGTTACAATTTTTAATGGCTGAAAAAAGCTGTTTTTTGGCAGTCAGAAAATCATTTGAGAATGGCTCCGTCAACAAAATATGCGTTCGAATAGATTTGAATTGCACTAAATAGGGAAAAATAGTCAATCTGAAAGGTCCTAATTTATAGGGATAAGCATGGGCATCCACTCCCCCGATTCCCACCACTTTTCGCCTCTGGGCCTCTTTATCCCAGATCTTTAAAATTCTGGCAGTCGGTCCTTTCAGAGATTTACGTGGATGTAAAACCATTTTTAGCTGGTTGAACCTGGTCAATTTCTCCATCCATTCGGACATCTGATTCCAGATCTCAATTCCGTCGAAACCGGAAACCTCCCAGGCGGTCCAGGGATAGGGAGGATATTGAGGCAGCTGATTTCGGACTTCATCCGGATGGGCAATGATTCCCAAACCGCCCCTTTTTTTGACCTCCTGAACATATTCAGCAACGGACATCTCTTCCGGCAGAACTTCCTCTAAATTGAACGCCAGGTAATGATTTTTATTTTTCAGGTCGTTGATTTCATAGCCAATAATCACCAAGGTTTTTCCAAACCAACCGTCTTGTCCGGCTTTAAGTGATTTCAAAGTCATGTGGTCAGAAAGCATCAAAAAATCTAAACCGGCTTCCTGACCAATTTTGATAATCTCTGATACCGGTTTGGAGCCATCCGAATCAGTGGAATGAATATGGATACAACCTATGTATTCGTGCATAGTTTTTAAGACAAAATTATAAAATTAAAATTCAAAATCAGCTATATTTTACTCCTTTTCAAATTTATTCGGCACTTTCAATAAAATCCACCAGCCCACTAACATCATCAGGGCCAAAGAAAAAATAGCAAAACGGTATTGGATGGTACTTAAAACGGATTGAGAAATCTCAATTCCAATTGACCTCAGAAATGATACTACTTTTTTCACCAAAAAGAAATCTTTTTTAAAATATAAAACCACCAAGCCCCAAATTAAAGGTCCCACAATGGCAGCGACTCTTCCAAACAGGGAATATAAACTAAAAAATTGTCCCATCTTGCTTTGGGGAACTAAATCGGCTAACAGAGGGCGGGAGGCGGTCCAGACTGAGCCCAAAAGAATCCCCACAACCGAGCCCATAACCCAAAACCAGATTTGGTCGGTTATAAAAATAACTACGGTCAAAGAAAAAAACCAACCCAAAAGAACCAAAGACAAACTTTTCTTAGAACCAATTTTATCGCAAACCCAACCGCATAAAAGTGAGCCGATGGCTGCGGAGAGAGTGGAAACCAGAAAGAGCCAGATCTTGCCGGTTTCCGAAAAACCCATCACTAGTTGAGCGTAAACTGCCATAAATAAAATAACGGTAGCAATGGCATCCCCGAAGAAAAAATTACTGATTAAAAAGCGTAAAACACCCGGGTATTTTTTGGTGTTGGCTATACCATCCCAGACCTCTTTAAAAGATTGTTTTATTTTGATTTTGGCGGGATGACTCACAGACTTTTCTTTGACCCACATAAAAGTAGGTATGCAAAAAAGAAGAAAAAAAACTGCGGTGGGAATGAAAGCTTGCTGGTTGCCGGTTCCGACAAAAATTTTTCCCTGCACGAAAGGCAAAACCAAGAGCATTCCAACAATTGCGCCAACATAACCCAAAGAAACCCCCAAACCAGAAACTTTCCCAATTTTTCTAGCCGGAGCCACATCTGTAATCAGAGCATTATAAAAAACTAAACTTCCTTCATAACAAAAGACCGCCACACCAAAAAAAAGTAATGCCAGAAGAATTTGAGAAGGTAAATTTGTATTGCTGATTACGCCGATGCCAATAGTGGCTATAATACAAACTAAGGTTAAATATAATAAAAGTTTCTTTTTATTTCCGGCAGAATCTGAAATGGCACCTAAAGGGGGCATGGTCAAAGCCCCTAAAAACATCGCGGTGGAAAAAGTGATGCTGTACCAAATATCATCTATTCCTTGGTCTATGATTAACCAGGAAGAAAAGTACAGGGTTACAATATTCATGGAAAAAATAGTGTTGGCGAAATCATAAATAGCCCAACCCCAGACTTCTTTACTGAATTTTAAAGTTTTGGGTTTTTCTAATTCCAATACTTCATCTATTTCCATAATGGTTCAATTACTTCACCATAAAATTGTTTATTTTAGATTGTTGGCAATGCTAAGTCCCAAGATAATCCCTAAACCGTCTGCTATCAAATCTTTGTAGCTGAATTTTCCTTTTGGTTTTTGGCTATCCCGGGTTTCTTTTCCTATTCCCAGTATCAGAACTAAACCGGAGGAAAAATATCTGGAGGATTCTCTGGTATTGTGATAGGATTTATGATAAACTTCATATGAAAAAACGGTCAGATGGGTGGAAAGAAAAAAATGTTGAAATTTATCAAAGCCGAACCATTTATCCTTTACTACTTTTTCTTGTGCTGAAGCAGTTGAAAAGAGAAGTAAGAAAATAAAAATTAGGGCTTTGTCCTTCAATCTCGGAACTCCCAGCTAACCCCCCAGAAATTGCTTCTCTTAGGCATATTGAAATCTCCGAAAGTGCGGTAGGTTTGATTGGTGATGTTTTCTAAAGCATAAAAGATGAAGAAATCTTTGATTTTTAAACCTGCTTTGCCATTTGAAATAAAATATTTATTTATGAGACTATATTCTGTCCTTTTATCTATAAACTCATTTTCTGAAATTATAGTTAAGTGTAACAAGTTCTTTAATAAACTATGTTTATAAGCAATCAATAAAAAGCCAGTTGATTGATTGAGATCAGGGCCGGTGTAAAAAAAATCACTGTAAAAATTTACCCCAAATAGAAAATTAAGATAAGAGGAGAAACTATTGGTTATGGAAACATTAATGCCTTTATATCTTTGAGATTGAGGAAGATAACTAAGTCCGCCAAAATAAAAAGAGTATGGATAAGATTTAAAAATAGGCCCCCACAAGGTATCGTAACCTAAGCTACTAACCCAGTGAAAAAATCCGTTTACCATTTTTTCATAATATGCAGAACCTGCTATTTCAAAATCTCCGATTGAGTAAGAAACCCCACCATTTACGCTATAGCTTTTTAGGGGTAATAAATTACTGTCTCCGCTTATAGTTATATAGGATGGCCATTCATGTTTGGTAAAATTCAGGTCGAACAAAGTGGGATAAAAGATATTTCTACTTCCTAGAACAAAAATTTTCCACTTAGAGTCTGGTTTCGAAGTAAAGCCGGTTACAGCAGTAATATCCGCTTTAAAAAATTGATTCTTGACAAAATTAACCCAAGCTAAATGATTCAGTTTGGGAGCAATCTGCCACAGAGTACCTAAATTAAAATTTCCTCTCCAGCGAGTGTGTCTCTCAAATTCTTTCATCCTATCATATTTAAAATCAGCGGCAATCTTCCAGCTAAATTTGCTCAATGAATTCGGATAAAGTTCTGCTTTAATCCGTCCGGTTTGATTTTTCAAATCCCAAGCCATCGGCTTTAAATTCTGAAAAGAATAATTGTATCCAAATTTGAGCTTAAAAGTTTTGTCTGATGAAAGTTTTTTGTAGTAATCTAAATTCCAATTACTGACCTTATCATTTTTCCTTATACCCAGAACCTCCCAACCCGGAAAACCTCTGACTCCCCTTTTACCTTCATAATATGAACCATTCAAAACCAACTTAGAATTGGAATTTAAATCATAAGTAAACTTTCCGGTAAAATTGTCCAGGTCCTGGTCAGTGTTGTCAGCCTCACCGGAATATTTTTTGAATCCGGCCGTCAGATAGAATCTCAATTTGTTTTGAAATAAGGGACGGCCTAACTCCACCTGAGCCCTCCGGTATCCCTTGATCCCCTGATCAAACTGCAGTTTAGAAAATGGCTCGCCTGAAACATAATTTTTTTGCTTTAGAAATAAGCCGGCCGAATAACCACCCGGCTCAATTAGATTCGCCAGACTGTTTCCTATTAACTGCACAGATTCAATATTTTCAAACGGCAAAACCTGAAGTTCAATATCTCCGCTCTGCGGGATATACAGGCTCTGAATTGAATTACTGTTGTCATCATAAAAAATCCCGACCCTCTCACTCGGTATTCCCAAAAATCTAAGATACTTAGCCTGACTCACCGGTCCATAATTTAAAATCTCCAGCTGCCTGAAAACTTTTAGATAATCAGTAAAATCTCTGACAATAAAATTATTTATGTCCGAAGAATCAATTTTTGGCTCTGATGTAAAAATCTGAAAAGCTTGTTCCAGAAAGCCATCCTCAAAATTACCTGGCTTTGATTCCACAGCGGAAACAGTATCAGATTCTGCTACCTTAACAGTGTCTTGAGAGAAAACAAAAGAAGATTGCAGTAAAAGAAAAAAACAAAAGAGGGATGTTTTTAAGAAGAGGTTTTTATTCAAACCACTATAGATTAAAGTAATACTTCAATAATGTGTGGTAACTATAAACATAATAAGACATTATAATTGCTATCTTTCTCTCACCACTACCAGCTTCATCAGCTTATCCGCATGTTTGGTTTTCATTCGGTAAAAATAGACCCCGGAAGCCACAGTCTGACCTTCTTCATTTTTTCCGTCCCAGGCCAAAGCCAATCCCTTAATTTTATAAGCATTGTTACCTGCCAAGGGTTGGGGGGTCCTCATTCTTTTAATTAAGGCGCCTTCAGGGGTTAAAATATCAATAAAAACATTGCTGGCCTCGGATAAAGTAAAGGGAAAGTGAGTCAAATCGGAAGTATTCCGGATCACAAAAGGGTTAGGGAAGTTTTGGAAGATAGTATCCCGAGTGAAGAAGGTCTGTGGTCCGGTTAACACACTGTCATAATTTACCCGATACCCGTATTGCCAACCGGTAAAATTGGTAAGAAAGTTAATCGGGGTGGGGACCATAATAATAGAATCGTAGCTAGCCCAATTATTAACATCGGTAAATCCAATGGGGAACGAATAAGCAAACTCTTTTACCAGGGGTACAAACCCTGATTTATAAGCGATAGCTGAAATCCTCCAGAGGGCACCGGCTCCGCTTCCATAAAATTCCATTTCTAAACCCCCTACACTATCTTGAGCAGTCTGAGGTTCCGGTTTAAACACCACATAATTAGCTGCTAAATTTTGGGGTGGGTTAGGCTTACTGCCAATGTTAACAAAAATTGTATCTGCTGAAGTTACCGAATGTACAGTGTCAATGTCCATTGACACTCCGAAAATATTAGCTTCGGAAAAAAAGTTACCGGGTAAGGTCCGATTGCCGGTAAAATAATTCCAGATGGTAAATTCTCTGAAAGCATCAGAAAAACCAGTGACATTGCCGGTAACTTCTCTTAGAGCATCCTCTGTAGCCGTAAATAAATTAAATCCTGACACAGCTCCGCACTTCTCCCAGATTCGTCTGATAATATCTGCTCCTCCGTATCTTTCCTGTAAATAAAAGGCCCAGACACAGCTGGCATAGGGATGGAAAACTTTTTCCGGAAAGCTGAAATTATTGGAAAAGGTGCGCAAAGATAGCCAGGGATAATTGTAAAAGAAAGGCAGGTAGCTCAAGTAGTCGTTGATGTAATCATAAACTATGTCTTCCATCCAGGTTGCAGAAAGTTCCTGCCAGTATGGCCTGACCGGATCAGGATCGCCGGGCAGATATTCAAACTCAAAAGCATCATAGCCAAAATGGATACTGTGAAAAAACTCATGAGCAACAGTAACTCGGACATTATCGTAAATCGGTCGATTCGGAAAGGGAGGAACCGGATAATTGTTTCTGATTACAATATAACTGGTATAACTGTAAGCCGGAGACCCACTCGTGGTCTCTGGAGCCGTATATCCGAAAAACCCCGAACCCAAAGCAACTATATAAACATCGTATTTACCATCTCCACCATTTAAAGTGTCTGCATACCACCCATCACTGGGAGGAGGATTATATCCTAAAACGTTAACTTCAAAAATCCAGACCGAATCAAAAATGTCGGCTACCTTGTTAACATAATCTGGAACACTATCAGCAGGATTTACGTCTACCGATGACTGGTAGACAGAATCAGGTCCTTGGGTTACAAAGTGGACCTTAAAAAAACCAGCCGGGGAGTCATAAGTTTGTTCCGATATTGCGCCATAATCTGGCCGGGGTATGTGAAATAAAGGACCCAACGCTTTAGAAGGGTCAGTGGCGGCCTGATTTTTCACAAAGTTAAATTCTACAAAATGAGAAGTCCCGCAAGCAGGAATATATCTTCCCTGAGCCGTATCAAAATATGCTGGTTGAGTGGTCAGGGTTTTCTGGATATTTTGGTGTAAAGTCTTTAAGTCTGAATCTGCGCTAAATGCTATAGAAAAGCTAAATAATACAATAACCGTCAGGAAAAAATTTTTCCTCATCCCAACCTCGCCTGTTGTACCGTCTTTAACATAGTTAAACATTGATACGGAACTTTGACCGTGCCGATTAATATCCTACCCTTTCTTTTCCCGTGACAATCGGAACCACCACTGTAAATGACCCCTAATTTCCGGGCTAAGTTAATATAATGATTTGTGAGCTTATAGTCATGCTGAGAATGGTAAGCTTCAATCCCATCCAAACCCATTTCTATTAAATCTACAATCAAATTATCTTTTTTCAAAATCCCCGGATGAGCCAAGACTGCCACCCCTTTGAATTGATGAATTAAATCCAAAGCTTCTTGAGGGCTGAGATATTTTTTAGCCACATAGGCCGGTCCCTCATAGCCTAAATATTTAATAAAAGCTTCATCGTACGAATTGGTAAAATTTCCTTGAAGTAAGGCATCTGCCAGATGGGGCCTGCCGATCACACTATGTTTAGCCACGGCTTTGACTTTTTCCATGGTAATCCCGATTCCCATCTGGTTTAACTTCTCTACCATCTTCTCCCCTCTTTTTTCCCGCTCCCTTTTGAATTCCTGCATCTTATCTAAAAGTTGCTTATCCTGATAATCCATCAAGTACCCGATAATATGAACATCTTCTCCCTTATAATTGGCTGACAGCTCCACAGCCGGAAGGATTTCCAGGTCTTGACTGGAATTTAATTTTTGTATGGCTATAAATCCATCTAAGGTATCGTGGTCTGTAATCGCGATGGCAGAAAGCCCGACTTTAAGAGTATGCTCTAAAACTTCAGCGGGAGAGGAGGTACTGTCTGAGGCGGTGGTGTGCATGTGTAAATCAACATATTTTTCAGGCATCAAAACTTCTCCTCCAGCATCTGCACAATGTCTTCCACTAAGGCCTGGACTTTATACCTGACAATCAAACCTCTTTGCCTGGCATCCGCCACAAAATTTTGGTCTTCTATCGATCTTAAATTAATTTTGACATTGTACCAGGCCGATTCGGAAGCGGCCCCGGCGATCTGGACTGCAGTGGCTACGTCACTGATGGCATTTTGGTTCCCTCTTACGGCCAGAATCTGGCTAATCTCCAAGATTTCAGCAGTTTTTTCCATTACCTGGAGAGGAATTAAACTGGCTTGTTTTAAAGCTTCCTGGAAAATTTCCTTTTGTCTTTTTTGGTCAGCCCCAGTATTCTTAGGTAACTTATAAGCTGACATCACCAGATTAAAGCTTTCCTGGTCTTTGACAATTAAATCTTCTAAATCTTTTCTGAGTTGCTCGGAAGATTCTAAAATCTCTTTCATTTCCGCTTCATATTGAGCATATTTTTTCTTGCCAATGGTCAGATTACAGACCATACTGGATAAAGCCGCTCCTAAGCTTCCTACCAAGGCCGCCACGCTCCCTCCGCCCGGAGCCGGTGAACTGGAAGCCACTTCATCAATGAAATCAAATAAACTACTTTTAGTATCCTGTTCCCAGTCCAGAAGCCGTTTCTCCAAAACCTGCTCTTTTTTGAAGTTTTCTAACTGCAGATAATATTCTGCCGTGTCTAATAAAGCATCCACCGGCGTCAGTCCCACAATTTCACTGGAGATGACCGGAACCCCATAACGAGCGGCTTCATCCTTTATGGTTTCAAAAACCCGATACATGGGGGTACCTAAATAATTGACTAAATTGATGGAGACCTGAACGATTCCTCTTCCTTTGATTTCAAAACCCAGGGCTTTGACATATCTGAACCCACCTGAGGAATATCTGATGGCGGCCGCGATTTTTTTAGCAATAGTGAGGTCTTTGGTGCCCAAATAGACGTTATAGGCAATCAGTGGAAATCTGGCACCGATTACAACAGCTCCGGCAGTGGGATGCATTTTAGCGGGGCCAAAATCAGGCAGACGTTCTGGATTTGTACCGATCTCTTTTTTTAACCCTTCATATTCACCTTTTCTGATGGTGGCTAAATTTCTTCGGTCATCTCTGGTAGCTGCCTCTTCATAGAGATAAACCGGTATGTGGAGCTTTTCTCCGACTTGTCCTCCCAATTCAACCGCTAATTTTATACAATCCTCCATACTAACACCGGATATAGGTACAAAGGGGACTACATCAGTGGCCCCCAAGCGAGGATGCTCCCCCTTATGTTTTTCCATGTCGATTAATTCAGAGGCTTTGGCAATGGCCAGGAAGGCGGCTTGCTTGACCGGTTCCGGTTCGCCGATGAAGGTCACCACTGCTCGGTTATGGTCTTTGTCCATCTCCTGGCCCAAGAGTCTGACCCCGGGGACTGACTGGATTTCGTTGACGATATCCTGGATTACATCCGGCCTTCGGCCTTCGGAGAAATTAGGGACGCATTCGACTAATTTTTTCATAGTATTTTAATTTTGCAAAATATGTTCTTTTTCCAAAATCGCAAATTGCTAAATCCGAAATCCTCCAAGAATATTTTCGGCTATTAGCTATTTAACTTGGCCCTTATCCCGGCTGCCAAAAGCGGAATCATAATCTCATGATGCCCCACAAAGTTCAGACCCAATCCCCTTTTCAAAACCGGCCGAGTGACAACATTCGTCAGCGGTCTGTATTGGGGAATCATATCAAAATTAGCCGTAGTAAAATTATCCACCTTGCCGTAAATATTGCGTGCCACCGAAAGGGCTTTCAAAAAAACTTCGGGCAAAATCACCGCTGAGCCGACATTCAAAACCACCCCGCCATTTTTAATTCTTGAAATCTCCTCACACAAGATTTTAAAATCTTTAAAAGATGCCTCGCCCGTCAAAGCGGGATAAAAATTAGGATGCTGGTGAACAATATCTGTCCCAATGGCAATATGAACCGTAGCCGGAATTTTCAAGCGGTAAGCGTTGGCTAACAAGCTATATTTTTTGAAAGGAGATTTACTTGCAGCAATCTTTTTCCCCAGAGCCTGACCTAATCCCGAATTTTCCTTAGCCGCTAAAACCGAAGCTGAATTAAACTGAGACGCGGTCTCCTTCACCATCCCGAATTTTCCGCTCTCCAATGATTCCGCCACATCTTCGGAAGTCTTTCCCCATAAACCCAACTCCAAATCATGAATGGCAGAAGCACCGTTAAAGACCAGACCGGTTATCAACCTTTTATTCATCAAATCAATTAAGACCGGCGACAGACCGCATTTGATAACATGCGCCCCCAGCATCCAGACCAAAGGTTTCCTTTTTTTTCGAGCGGAAACTATTTTTTCAAGCAGTAAATTGAAATCCGAAGCTTTTAGAATTTTAGGCAGTGAATTTAGGAAAACGGAAAAAGTTTTAGCCGGTAAGACCTTAGCTAAATTGCCTACTTTTACTTTACTTTTTCGAGTATTAATCGAAACCGTTTTAATTTTTTTTAAATCAATTTCCGGAAAGTTCATCCTGATTTTCTATTTTCCCTACGCTGTATCTTTCTAGCTCGGCCGAGATGGACCCCACAAATATTTTGCTTTTCATCAAGACCGGCAGGCGGTACTGGTCATCTGTCAGCCAGACTGTCAGCTTTCCTTTGTGCTGAAAAACCCCGCCCCCTTCCTGTAATAAGGGTTCTACCACAAAACATTCGAATTTGCCGGCACCCACTTTGATTTTCTCCTTGCGTAAAATCTTGACTTCCAAAGGATAATTTTTATTATCAGTGTGGTTGTCCACTAAAATCGCTTTTCCTACTTCCAAAGGCTGGGTTCGAATATAATACATGGCGGATAAAACGTCCTGGACAAATTCTGGCACTTTAAGGGTGTCCTGTTTATTATTGACAGCAATATTTTTGTCCTGGTGAAAACTGATCCAGCGATCTGACTTGAAATTCCCTTCTCGCAGATGTTTTTCGAACCATAAGGAGTAAATTCCTTCCACATCGATGAAAGACAACACCCGGTCATTGACCCGGTAAAATGTGGAAAAAAACTTGTTGGATCTGGCAGTCGAAATTACCCGAAAACATTTATGCCCCCTGATATCGATGACAGTGTCAATCTCCATCACTGCGTTACCGGCGTTGATGAAACCGTAATTGACCGAGTACTCTAACTTTTCACCTACACCGAAAGATTTGTTTTCTATTTTCCGGCCCGGTTTATTACCTACCAGGGAGTCTATCACCGGCTTTTCTAAGTTCTGATAAGAATCCGAGTTGGCAATGATATTATCAGCCAAGTGCTGGCTGAAAAGCTGGCTGGTTGATTCTAATCCACCCAGAATAGTAAGTAGAATTAAACTTATAAACAAAATTAACAGTTTTTTTGACTTCTTCATTTAAGCTGCCTTTTATTTAAAGACCATTCCAAAATAGTGGGCCAAATGCGACGCAGCTGTTCTTCCAGCTCATAAAAACATTTCTGATAAACTTGTTCATCCCCTCCCAGAGGGTCCTTGATGGTATATTTATCATCCATTTCTCGGCTCGGAAAAGTCTTCAAAAGATAAATTTTGGGAGATAAACCGGAATCCAATTGCTGGATATAAAAATAATGCTCCGCAGCCATTACCAGAATCAAATCTGCTCCCCGCAACATTTCCTGGTTAACTCTTTGGGCTCTGTGATTTGCGATATCAATGTTGAAAGTTTTAGTGGTATCAATAGAAAAAGGGGTGGCCGGCGCACCGATTGAAGCCCCTACTCCGGCCGAATTAACCTCAATATGAGAGATGTTTTTCTCTTTTAACATCTGTTTCAATATCCCTTCTGCCATAGGGGACCGGCAGGTGTTGCCGGTACAAACCAAAAGAATTTTATATTTTGGTAAGCTCTCTATCATAATTTAAAGTTTAAGACCCTTTTAATTTTTTTCGCAGACACAGCCCCATTTCTTATTATTTTCGGCTTATCTGAAGAAACATCTATCACTGTAGAGGGTGAAGTTTGACTTAAATTGCCACCATCTAAAATTATGTCTACCTTATGCTTAAAGAGTCTCGTTATTTCTTTAGATGAGATTAGCTCTCCTTTGCCTGATAAATTAGCACTGGTCCCTATAATAGGTTGCTTTATCTTCCTTAAAATCCGGTCTATCACCGGGCTTTTGGATATCCGAATGCCAATCTTATCTTTATACGCAAGGTGACCGAATTTGGCTGATTGACAAAAGAAAACCAGGGTTAATTTCCCGGGCCAGAAGGCCTTAATAAGTTTTTTGGCAGAGAGCTTTATATTCTTCACGATTTTCTTAACCTGTGATACAGAGGAACAGAAAATCGGCAGGGGTAAATTCTTTTTACGCCCTTTGATTTTATAAAGTTTTTGGATGGCTTTTTTATCGGTAGCCATAACAGTCAATCCATAAACTGTATCTGTGGGTAAAATTACCGTCCCTCCTTGTTTTAAAATGAGTACTGCTTGTTGTATAACCTGGGCTTGGGGCTTTCTAGGGTTGATTTTTAAGATTTTTGTTTTCAAGCCAACTACAAAAATTTTTCTTGCTCTTTATCCGAGGCCAGTTTTTGTAAAAGCTCTTTAACATCCTGCACTTTGGTCTTATGAGACACGAACACAATCCCATCAGTATTGACAATCACCAAATCCGATACTCCTAAGGCGGCTATAATCCCTTCTCCCTCGTTGACTATGGTAGTTTCATAGGAATCCAAGACCACTACTTTTCCCACAAAAACGTTGTTATCCCGGTCCTTATCTTTAATTCTTTCTAAAGCCAGCCAGGAACCGATATCATCCCAGCGCAGATCGGCTTTGATGGTCAGGACATTGGAGGCCTTTTCCAAAACCGCAAAGTCAATAGAAATATTTTCAGCGTTGGCATAAAGTTTTTTTCTTTCTTCTTTTTCCTGGGGAGTATCAATGTGATTATAATAGATATCCAATTCCCGATATAGACTAGGCATATGTTCTTTTATAGCCTTCAGAATAGCGGAGCAAGACCAGATAAAAATTCCGCTGTTCCACAAATGCTGCCTGTCAAAATAATATTGTTGGGCTACGGTGCGGGTTGGTTTTTCCTTAAATTGCTTGACTTTAAAAACCGGAACTCCCTCTGAAGAGGAAAAAGGCTCACCCAGTTCAATGTAACCGTAACCGGTTTCAGCCCGGGTCGGAACTACCCCCATGGTGATTAGATAATCTCCCTGTTTGGCTACCGAAGCACCAATTTCTAAGATTTTTTGTAATCTTTCTTTGGGTTCTATTAAATGGTCGCTGGACAAAACTGCCATCACTGCCTCCGGGTCTTTTTTCTTTATATGTACTGCCGCCAATCCGATAGCCAAACTGGTGTTCTTCCCTTCCGGCTCCAAAATTAAATTCTTTTCGGTTAACTCCGGAACTTTTTCTAAGATGGCTTTGGCAAAATTTTCACCTGTGACAACTAATGTCCTACTGACCGGAATTAACTCTTTTACCCGGTCGATGGTTTCCTGCAACAGGGTTTTATCCGAAGTAATTTTTAAAAGCTGCTTGGGATGCCCCAGTCGCGAGATGGGCCAGAATCTCTCTCCTCTTCCACCGGCTAAGATTACTGAATATAACAATTTTCACCCCCGAGTTTATCGGTTATAGTCATAAGAACTCTTCAACTGTTGACCTGTTTTTCAAGCTTCTGTCTTTCCGCTGACACGCTAAATCTTTTAATTTTCTTGGTAGGGGTTTTCTCGAATTCCTGCTCTCTGATTTCAAACCCTTTAATTCTCTTATACTCGGCTAAGTTTCCGCAACATTTACCAATTTCTTCTTTGATAATTTTTTCCATATGATGATTTTTAGAAATCGAATCCCCAAACTTTTCTTTGAAGTAACCGAAATCGGGTACCACCATAGCAAATACCTCTTCCCGGCTATCCATTCTTTTACCCACTACCAAAGCTTCGGCAATATAAGGAGATTTTAAAAGCTCATTTTCAATCTCCTCCGGATAGACGTTTTTACCGGCCGCAGTGACAATCACATTCTTTAATCTGCCGCAGATGTAGAAATATCCGTTTCTATCCATCCAGCCGGAATCACCGGTATAAAGCCATCCCTGCTGCAGAATCTCACCGGTAGCTTCCGGGTTATTATAATAGCCGTTCATAATCATATCTCCTTTGGCTATGATTTCTCCGATTCCATTTTTATCCGGATTGGCAATTTTCAGCTCTGCTCCCATAATTGACTTTCCCACTGAGGCGTACTTGGGTGTATCAAAGGGATTTAAGGTTATGACCGGTGAAGTTTCGGTCAAACCGTATCCCTGCAGGAATTTGATTCCCAATAAATCAAATCCCTCGGCAATATAAGCCGGCAAAGGTGCTCCGCCGCAGACCAGCAGTCTGACTGAAGCCAGCCCGGTTTTTCGCCTTAGAGGTCTGAAAATAAGTCCGCCCGAGTTAAAACCGAAAAGTTCCATTAGGGCTTTTACCAGCCGAAAACAGAAATTAAAGTATAGTTTGGTGAATAGACCATTTTTAGCCACGGCATTTTTGATACCCAAAAACATCTTTTCAAAAAGTAAGGGGACACCTAACATGATGGTAATGGTATTACTTTTTATATCTTCCATCAACTCTTTTGATTTCAGACTGCGGGCATAAGTAATTTGCGCTCCGCTAGCCAGAGGAATTAAGAAACCGCAGGTTGACTCAAAGATATGATTCAAAGGTAAAACTGAGAGAAAATTATCTTTTGGAAAAAGGTCTAAAACTTTTTTAGTACCCCAGATATCTGACATGATATTTTTATGGGTCAGCATCACTCCTTTGGAGTTTCCGGTCGTTCCGGAAGTAAAGATGATTTCGGCTAAGTCAGTATTTTTCAATTGCGAAAAAGCAAGGGTGGACTCTCTTCCTTTAGCCAATAATTCGGAAAGCTTTAAGGAATTTTGTAAAGACCCCTCCTCATCCAATAATATGGTAAGCTTAAAGCGATTAGCGAGGCCTGATACCTCCTTAATTTTTGGTAAATGTTTGGCGGAAACAAATAATATCTGGGCATCCGCTTGGTTTATAAGGTTGGCAATCTCCTGGGGCTTAATTAAAGAATCTATGGGGACTACCACTCCTCCGGCTTGCAGAATAGCCAGGTAAGCCATCCCCCATTCAACCCGATTTTCCGAAAGAATTCCGATTCTTTGTCCTTTCTCTACCCCTAATTTCGCCAAACCTTTGGCCGAATCCAAAACTCTTTCCGCCAATTTTTGGTAGGTAATTTTGCTCCATTTATCGGCTTCAGAATAAGCCATAACCCAGGAGTCAGAGTACTTTGAGACGGCCGTGAAAAACATCTCCGGGATGGTAATATCTTTGAACCGGTCTGGCTGGGGTTGTTTTTCTTGGGACATATTGTATTTAAGATGATTAATTAATTTAGTAATTACAGCATATTTGTCAAGCGGTTTATAAAAAAGGAGTTTAGTTAAACTTTAAAGTTAAGCGACCTAGAACAACTCAAGTAGACAGAGGAAAAACAAAGAGGGCTTCTGGTTTAAGCCAAAAGCCCTCTTGCCCCTCTTTAACCCTGAAAATTTACGGTTGGGTCGGTTCTGCTGTGTCCGTTGAGCCGTGCATTTCTTCGGTAACGATAGTGGGAGTCACAAAGATTACCAAATCCTTGGTGGTGACTTTCTTTCTGGTATATCTGAATAGGTAGCCCAAAATCGGAATATCTTTCAGAATTGGAATACCGGCATTTAATCTTTCTTCATCTTGTGTGGTTAAGCCACCGATGACCACGGTCTGGCCGTTTTCCACCATCACGTTGGTTTCGGCATTAGTAGTCTGGATGATAATCCCGGCCGGATCAGATTTGAATTGGCTTCTTTCGGGCTTTAAGTGCATCAAGATGCGATTTTCGGCTGTTATGTGTGGTGTAACTTTCAGAATAGTTCCCACATCTACAAAGGTAGTAACCACATTACCAGCAGCATCAAACTGCTTGATGGGTATTTTCTCTCCCAATTGGATAGAGGCCTGTTTATTCTCTAAGGTGGTAATCTCCGGATGAGCCACTACTTTTAGCTTAGTGGTGGCAGCCAAAGCCGAAATTTGGGCACTTATGCTCACCGCACTGTCTGCTCTAAGCATTCCAAATAAAAATCTGCTAATGGGATCACTGACCTTGTCGGCTGCCTGTCGGGCAGTATCAAAAGCAGTCCAGTTGTCCCCAAATACGTTGACTGTACGTTGACCGGCACCCATCCAGTTCACTCCTAATTCTCTCAAAATGTCAGTATCCATTTCTAACAATTGAGCCGATATCCTAATCTGCTGAGTCTCTTTGTCCAATGTGGTAATTATCTCACGAATTTTGGCAATATTCTCCGGAATATCCCGAATAATCAAAGAGTTGGTTCTTTCATCTACATCAATACCGCCACGGTCCGAAAGCATTGATTTTATGGGTTTAACCATATCTTTGGCATGTGAGTATTTAATTGCGACTATCTGCATGTCTAAACCCACCAAGAGTCTTTGATCCGCCCTTTGTTTCTCTATGGAGGATTGCTCCTGCAGATATTCGTTTAAGGGCAAAACCCGAATGTAACCCTCTTCTTGTACCCCGGCTAAGCTATGGGTTTTAAGCACTATATCCAGGGCCTGTCTCCAGGTTACATTCTGCAGATTCAAGGTCACGTTGGCAGAAACCGTAGGAGCGGATACAATGTTTACATCCCCATAGTCCGCCAAAAAACTTAAAACCGACTTAATATCAGCATTCTGCAGGTTTAAGTTTTTTATTACCTTTTCATCCTGTTGGGTAATCCCCAAAGTCAAAGGTATCAATAGTACTGCTAGAAAAATTATTAATTTGTTTTTCATCTCATCCTCACTTGTTTTCGGCATTATCATTATATAAATCTAAAGCTACGTTTCTGGACCAACCGTATTCTTGAATTTGAAAGATAACTCTGTCTTCATCCACTAAGATAACCGAACCGTTTTTAACTCGGTCACCCGGCTCCATAATATAGCCGTAGCCGCGGTTATCTTCTAAGAGAGCTTTATTCCCCTGGAAATCCTGTAAAATTCCCACTAATTTCAAATTTTCAATGCTGGGTATGGGCACCTGTCCAAATTCCGTAACTTTTTTATCTCCAATCAAGGGAGAAAAAGGGTCTCTTTTACCCATACTGCGGTATTGTATCATTCTTCTTTTAGGAAAGGTCTCGATGGACTGCAGGGCTTTTTCCTGGATTTGACTGGGGACAACTTTAACTATCGCAGCACCCTCTTCTTCGGTAATTGTAGTTGGAGGAGTAACTTTTACCTCAACTTTGGATTCGGCAGTTTCCTCTGATTTTTGCTCTACAACTGGACCTGGTTTGACTTCTGTTACCGGACTCTTTTTAGGTTCTTTTTTAACTACTGTTTTAGAGCTGGGTTCAGTGGGTGTAGGCTGAGTCTCTGTTACTACAGCTTTGGTCTCTTCAGTTGTGGTCGCTTCAGTTACCGGAGTAGTTGTATCTACTGCTTCAGGCGAAGGGGAAACGTCGGAAATTACAGAAGTCGGTTGAGTATCGGAACTTACTATAGTTTCCGGGACGGGAACTTCGGTGAATGTGGAAGAGGGTTCGGGACTCACCGGCTCAGTTGCTAACTGTTCAGATGAAATTGGTTCTGTCGGAGTTTCCGGCTCTGTGCTGGCTGTAGTCGGCTCTGTGGTTCCTGTAGTCTCGGTTGAACTGCTGGCTTCGCTAGTGACTGGAGTTTCAGTTGGTTCAGTAGTTGAATGTTCAGACGATGTTGCTGTTTCCGGCGCTGTGGAAACTACCGGTTGTTCCTGTGTTACGTCCGATGAAGACGACTCGGTTATTTCGACACTGGGAGTGACCGGTGTTGTGACACCGGATACTGACCATCTCTTAAAATCCGGCTCCCCCATAGATACCAGAGTGATAACTATGGAATTGTCGGCTGTGTGTATGTCATAATTGACGGTTTTGGCCGCATCCAAAACAATTCGCACCACCCGGTTTGGGTCAGTCTGGTATTGACTGGTTCTGATTGAGGTAACAATTCCGGATGGTAAATTGCGAAAATCGTATTTGGGTAAATTATGCAAGGCATCTTTACAATCGACTAAAATTCTAAAGGGTCTTCCCTCTTTAGCCGGGACCGAGGAAGAGCTAAACTGAAAGGGACTGTTAGCCATAATAGTGACCAGGGTGGAATCCCCTCTTTTCTCTAAAGAGATATCGCTCACTAAAACCGCCCCGAAAATGTTGGTTCCGGTAATGGCTAAGATTACGATTATTAAAATAACTATGATTAAAGCTACTTTTAATATTTTCATGATTATCCCTTCCTAAAATTGAACCTTTTTTAATCTCTCTTCTTCTTTAATGAAGTAGGTGGTCATTCTAAAAGTTGCCTGAACGGTTTCTTTTTTCTTGCCGGCCGAGGCGGAACTGGTCAGGCTGACATCCGAAATATTTGCGATAAAGGGAAAATTGGCTATGCGTGACAGAAAATTACCGAACTCATGATAATTACCGGTCATCTGTATCGAAAAATCGCTGGCATTGTAGAAACTCAAAGGATAGGTGGTCCGGGGCGTGATTTCCCGGATTGTTATACCGCTGGTTTGGGCCCCCTGATGCATTTGAGTCAAAAGCAACGGCACCTGTTTTTCTTCCGGCAATAGCAATTCAACGGTTTTGTATTTTTCCAGCAAAGCTTCATATTCAGATTTTAGATTTTCAAATGATTTAGCCTTGAGTTCAACGTTCTTTAAATTGGTCAAAATGGTTTCGTACTGGACCTGTTTGACCTGAATCTTTTGGTTATTTTTGGAATAAACCCGGTTGTTCCAAAAATACAAAGCCAGAAAACCTAATAGCACTCCCAGGATAATTTTTTGATTTTTAGGGTCTTTGAAATCCATTTTTACTCCTCATCGGTTAATGAACCACTAAGTTACTGCTTCCACTGGTTTGAGGCTGCTCGGCAAAACTGGGTACACCGGTTTCATAGTATAAATCGCATCCCAATTCAAAGGAAAATAATTTTTGTTTTTCAACTTCGGCTGATTTTACAAAGTTCAACTCAATGTTTTTGTAATAATCAGATTTCATCAGCTGAATCATAAAATTGGCTAAGCTATTGATAGAATAAGTGTAACCGGCTATGGTAACTTTGCGCCCGCTGGGGGTAGGTGATGGATTAACCGGAGGAGGAGCTACAGCGGCAGCCGGTGTCCCGGCTGGATTAGGAGTTGCGGTTGGAGGAGTCGCAGTAGCTAAGGGAATCTCTTTGAAAGTCGATAGCCACAAATACTCCGGTATCCTCTGGCTTAAATCCTGCAAGATATCTATCCAGGCGGATCTGTTTCTATCCAAGCTTTCTATAGCATTCATTCTCTGTAAAAGTTTATCTTTCAGTTCGGTCAGAGCATCCACCAATTGGATATCTTTTTTCAGTTTTTCGGTTCTGGCTTGGGCTTCCCGCATTCTGGAATCTAAATTTTTAAGTTTAATCGTCTGATAAAAGGTAGATCCAATTACAAAGACTATGAGCGCTACCACTCCACCCATCAGGTAGACCACATTTTTCTTGCCTGAAAAACTAAATGAAAAGGCCTTGGCTTTCTTTCTAAGTTCCCTGGGTAGTAAATTTATTTCTATCATATTATTTCACTCTCCTGGCCGCCAGTCCGATCCCCACTGCCAAAAGCGGGGCTATTTTTTCCGGGTGTAAGTCTCCAAACATCTCCGGGTCATAATCTATATTCCTTAATGGATTGGCTATTTCGACCGGTATGTTCAATTTAGACTGTAAAAACTCCGGTAAAAATGGTACCAAAGCGCCTCCCCCGGATAGCACAATCCAGTCTACATTGGAGGCCTTGGCTGAGGTTTTAAAATAAGAGAAAGCTACTTCCAGCCCGGAAACCAGCTCTTCGCAAGAGGTAACCAGGGTGGCTTTTAACATATCCTGGTCTAATGTGGAACTTACTTCACCCTTCAAAGTCTTGGCGGCTAAATCCGGGGTTAATCTGAACTCCCTTTGAATGGTATCATAAATTGCCCGGCAGCCGGCCGATAAATCCCGGGTGGAATGATATAATCCGTCTTTGACGAAGGTTAAATTAGTTACTTCAAAACCGACGTTAATTAAGGCGGTTACTCTCTGAGGGTCGATTTCATAATTAATTTCATAGGCGTTAAAAACGGCCAGAGCATCAGTGTCAACTACTACCGGCTTCAGGCCGGCATCAAAAATTAAATCCAAATAGGTTTTCAAAAATTCGTTTCGGGCAGCTACTAAGAGAACATCCATTTTGTTGGTCTCTTCACTGACATTGACGATGTGATAGTCCAGGGTCACATCTTCCACGTCAAAAGGAGATCTCTGCTCGGCTTCAAATAAGATGGCCTGCTCTCCTTCGGCACCGCTCTTTTTGTCCATTGAAATTTTGTCCGTAATCACACCGTGTCCCGAAATCCCGATGGCTACTTCTCTGGTTTTGGGATCAATCTGGTCAATCAAAGTTTGTAAATTGAAAATTACGGTTTCACGGTCTTTGATTTCCTGGTCGATGATTGCTTCCGGTGGCAGTTCTTTTATTCCTAAGGTCTTTAAAGCATACCCGGCTGAAGTTTTCTCCATCTTGATTAACTTGATGGAACTGGTTCCTATGTCCAAGCCGGTGACCGTTTTTCCTTTTTTCCCAAACATTGTTTTTCCTTTTTTAGTAGTTTCGGTAAAAAATTACTTTTCTTAATACCTTTAGTCTAAAATTTTTAAACATAAGTCTAATTTTTAAACAACTATCTTGATTATCGACCTTTGGGCTAAAAAATTAAGAGAACTTTAATAAAAAAAGCTGTGAGGTTGGCTCACAGCTTTAAAAGTGACCTGGGATTCCGAAGTCGATCACAGGATTTTGACTCGGCCGGTTGTGGCTAAGACATCCACGTTAAAATTGTCGGTTATTCTAGTGGATTTGCAGTTAATCAGACCGCCGCTGCTTCCAGTACCGTCGGTTCTAAAGATTATGCAGCCGTTGGTAAACGTACAAACTCCGAAGTCCAGTTTGGAACCCAAGGTCTTAGTCTGTAAGGTTGAATCGTTGCCGGTGTAAGCAAAACCACCCGGATTATCGGTGTCCAGGAAGATTTTGTAAGTATTTGCGAGGGTGTCAAAAACAACACCACACTGTACCTTGGTCTGGATGGCTTTGGAGCGAGCCCATCTGATATCCGAAATTACTTCCCGAACCTGGGATTTTAGTTTGACCCGGTCCATGGTCCTTATGAAACTGGGTACTGCCAGGGCCGATATGATTCCGACTATTACCACCGTAATCACCATCTCTATAAATGTGAACCCTGAAGTTTGTCTTAGTTTTTTCATATTCCACCTCATCTTTAGTAAAGTTCTCTCCAGGTTCCAGCCAGCTTCTTATAGGTAAAAATGTAGATGGTAGCGCCACCTGGCATACCCGGAGGTAAGTTTTCAGTCAATGAAGGAACCTGGAAAAAGTCCGGAACGTTTTTGACATCAAAGTAATTTGAGACCATACTTCCTGCAATCTGGTTTTGTTTTTCATTTACGATTTTGTTCTGGGCAAAGAAAGCACCCATCAAGTTCAATTGAGCAGCTCCAGCTTCGGTTCCTATATAAATGTTTTTATTAGAAAGAAATCCCATTACATCCTCAGTGGGAAATTTGTCTTTAGACAAGACATGGGTATTTATATAGGTATCTCCGAAACTTGCCAAAGTACCGCGGCCATCAAAAACTATTGGTTCTACTAGGTATTTACCTTTTCCAGCGTCAATATGAATATTACCCGTGACATATACCATTCCAGTAATGCTTAAGTTTCCATTAGCATCTAAAGAGATACTACCATATCCGTTACCTCCTCCGGTATAGGTTTGACCAGGTTTTAAGGTCACATCTCCGTTAATCACATAAGCGTGGGATGATAAATAATCGGTATAGTTATTATAAGTAACTCCAGAAGAAGCATCATAATAAGGTGAATTCAAACTGGGGAAACTAAGTTCCTCTCCTAAGTCGTAAACATCACTATAACCATTGTCTGAGTAAACGTTGTCCGTGCCACCACTTCCACTATAGCCGTCATTTACATATGTTCCATCAAAAGTCTCCTTAATAGCAGGAGCTCCACCGGAGACATCTGCATCACCGATGGTGGAAGTACCGTCTAGAGAAACATAACCATGTTTTACTCTCAATTCCGCATCTAGAGTATAGACATTTTCACCATTAAAGACCGTCATATCTAAAGATGGTATTCGACCGGATAAAACTCCATTCATACCGGAGTAATTATTATACATTTTAGCAGTACCACTAAAATCAGTGGCCAATTCAGTAGCCAGCAAAGGATCATCGTACGAGCCGCTTCCATTGTCATCAACATAAGGCTCGGCTGGATCCCAAAGTCCGTTTCCGTTGACGTCATCCGTCAAGGGCTCTCCTGGTTGCCAGATTCCATCACCGTTGGTATCTGTAAAAGTATCATCCGGATCCCATTTACCATTACCGTTAGCATCTGTAAAAGGCTCTCCATCGCCTAATATGTGAACTGACCCATGGTAACTCACGTTACCCTGAATTCCTTGTCCGGCCTGGCCAGTTCCGGCAAACATCACGTTATTCCAGATATTAAGAGGATTTCTTCTGCGCCGGACCTGGACTTGCACGGCTGCCTTACCATCACTGGCAAATCCGGTGGAGGTCAGGGTCTTAAACTGACCCACACCTGTGACGGCCACCTTAAAAGTATCATAACCTAGGGCAGCAGAATAGCCATTTATTAGGTCAGATAGAGAATCATTGGCCATAATCTGACCGTTATTTTTAGCTAAACCCATAGCCAATTCTAATCCAGCTTCGGCTGTATAGAAAGCGTTGTTTCTTTCTTTCTGGTTCAGCGAGATATCCATATCCCTGCTGGAGGTCATCACTCCTGCTATTCCAATGAAGGAAAGCAGAATCAGAATCAAGAGAGAGACCACTAAAGCTGAACCTTTTTGATTGTTTCTTAACATATATATATCCTCCTCTTTTTAACTAAAGGTTTCTAATCTTAATTCTAGACTGTAAAACCCGGCGTCGGTATTTATCACCAATATAGGTATCATCTTTAGTATCTTCCCGAGCGGTTAAGTTCACCTGTATGGCAGTTCCAGCCTGAACAAACTGGACAGATTCGATATTTTCTGCAAAAAGCTGGGCCGCCTGGGTGTTGACTTTTTTCATTAAATTTGGATGTGCAGCCACCGCATTGCTTACATAAAACTTAGTCGTATCTACTTTAGCAGTTTCCTTGACAAAGATAGTCAAAGTATCTCCGGTGATTTGAAAACAGGTTTGTCCTGCTGCCATACCATAACCGGCTTTGCGGATATAACGGGTCAGTTCATCCAATAAAGCTCTGCTATTCTGTTGCATGTCTGAAATCCCTTCCTGCACCAGCCAATGGTCGTGCTGAGTCACATAAAATCCCAGAACGGCACTGAGGATAATCAGGGACATCAAAGCACCTATTAAGAGTTCAACTAAGGTTATACCTTTTTGATTTTTAAGGTTTTTCATAATTCACCTCTTATTTCATTTTATAAGTTGAAAAGGTTTCAGATCTGGATAAACCTTTTTTGTCAGTCCAGTTGATGGTAACCTTAATTCGAAAAACATTGGGAGGGACGGTCCCATCTGAGCTGGAATCATCAACCCGAATTGTGCGGTTGTAGACATTAAAAAGACCGTTATCAGTTTGTGTAAAGGGAATAGGGGTTATGACAGACTGGTTTTTTAATCTTTCCATACTGTCTTGAGCCAAAAAAGCTGAGGAGGTGACCTCTTTGGAAAAGGCGTTACCATACATGGCGGTTACCATCATAGGGGCTAAACCTAAAAGTCCTATGGCCAAGACTAGCATGGAGATCATCACTTCTACTAAAGTAAACCCTTTCTGGTTTTTTAATTTTTTACTCATTTTACTCTCCTGTTCTTCATTTTAATTTACTGTTGCCATTAAGAGCAATGGTTATGCCGAAACCTGCTTTTTGAAGAATTTTCCTCTGTAAGCGGAAAAAAGTAAAGGGATTAGCTATTTGTCTATTTTTTGAACTTTCTGTGGGCTTCAGTTAAGTGTATATAAAAGAAGGTGATAAAGCTATAAACTGTAGGGTTCATCCCATACTGGTTAAGATTAGTTCAAGAAGTAAAGGGATTGACTTTTAAAAAAAATTTGTTAGATTATAAAGACTACCGATTTTCATATCGTATCAAGAATGAGGAGCAGCAAAATCAAAATGAAACCTTTCACGAAGTTTTCCCTTTTAATTTTATACCTGTCATTCAGTTTTACAGCTGCCTGGTCAGCAGATTCTAATACGTCACCACCTAATTTGGTTTCTGCCAAAGACCGCCCCACTGTTTCAGAGAGGTTGCAGGCATTAATTATTTCCAAGAATCCTGAAGAAATAATTAAGGTCTGGGTTTATTTTACTGATAAAGGGATTTTCGATCATAAGAGCTATCGCCTTTCTTTGCAGGAGCAGAAACAAGCCTTGCTTGGCAAAACCTTAAAACGAAGAGCCAAGTTAAAAGAAAAAGAAGTGGTCGACTTCTATGACCTGCCGGTTCTCGCTTCATATATGGAGCAGATCAGCCAATTAGGAGGTAAATTAAATCATATCAGCCGCTGGCTGAATGCTGCCAGTTTTTATGTTCCCGTAGCCAAGATAGAAGCTATCAGTGATTTGGGATTCGTGAAGTCAGTCAAACCGGTAGAAATTCTGATTCGACAACCGGAACCAATTGAAGAATCCCAAGAGGAAACTAAACCGATTAAAACTTTGGGAGGAACTGCTCTTAATTACGGACCTTCGTTAAAACAATTGCAGCTTTTAAACATTCCAGCTGTTCATACCCTGGGATTTAAAGGGCAAGGAGTGTTGGTCTGCATGATGGATACCGGGTTTCGGAAAAACCACCAAGCCTTTCAGATAGCATATAATGAAGGAAGGGTTTTAGATGAGTATGATTTCATCAACCACGACGCCAATGTCCAAGATGATACCGCAGATGTTCCGGGTGAGCATAACCATGGAACTTCCTGTTGGTCAATTTTGGGTGGTGAAACTGATGCAACATTATACGGTCCGGCTTTTAAATCCGATTTTATCTTAGCTAAGACCGAGTTTGCACCAACTGAGAATCGAAGCGAAGAAGATAATTGGGTGGCTGGAGCAGAATGGGCTGATAGTTTAGGAGCTGATGTTATCTCTAGTTCTGTAGGATATTATAATTTTGACAGCGGTTTCACATATACCTATGCAGATCTAAATGGTGATGTGGCTGTAACCACAATAGCCGCAGATGTAGCCGCTTCTAAAGGGATTTTAGTCTGTAACGCTATGGGGAATTCAGGCCCTGGAGCAAGAAGTTTAATCACCCCGGCCGATGCCGATAGTATAATTGCCTGCGGTGCTACAGATTCTTTTGGAGTGATTGTCAGTTTTTCTTCTCGTGGACCCACTTTCGACAGTAGAATCAAGCCCGAGTTAGTAGCCCAAGGTTCTAGTGTATATAGAGCTATTGCCTCTGATACATTATCATATGCCAGAGGTGGCGGTACCTCTTTTGCTACACCATTGTTGGGCGGGTGTGCCGCGGTCTTGCTCTCTGCCAGACCCAACCTAAATAATATGCAAATCCGGGAAGCCATGCTGCAGTCAGCCAACAACGCCGTTTCACCAAATAATAACTATGGCTGGGGAATGCCGGATATGGTTTTGGCTTTAAGATATTCATTTATCAATGGAGATGTAAATACTGATAATAATATTAACTTAGCGGATATTATCTTTTTAGTCAATTATGTCTTTAAAAACGATCTGGCACCGCATCCTTTGAAAGTCGGTGACGTAAATTGTGATAACGGTGTGCGCCTGACAGATATTGTTTATTTAGTAAATTATGTTTTCAAGAGTGGACCTCCTCCCTGTTAATCGCTTACTTGTAAATTAGTTCTATTCCACATCATCAATAGTAATAAGAGACCTCATTTTAAGTAGTAAATTTATCTCGCCCTTGTTATATTAACATAATTTATTTAAGCAATTTTTGAGAATCTTTTAAAAAAACCAAGGAGGTTAGAATGCCGACTTATATAACCTTAGCTAAATTCACGGGACAGGGCGCCAAGACCATCCAGGATACTACTAAAAGAGCCAAAATGTTCATGGAATTGGCTAAAAAAAGAAGAGTCAACTATAAGGGAATCTACTGGACCTTGGGAAGATTTGATGTAATTTCTGTTTTTGAGGCACCCGATGACGAGACTGCTACTGCCTTAGTTTTAGAATTAGGGTCTACAGGAAATGTCTCTACTCAGACGCTGCGGGCTTTCAGTGCCAGGGAAATGGATAAAATCCTGTCAAAGATTGGTTAGCGGTATAGATTAATAAAATTGAAATTGAGAGAATAGTGGACTAAGTATCTATTTGGTACTTTTTTATCTTTTCAAACAAAGTCGTATAATCTATTTTTAAGATTTCAGCAGTTTTTCTTTTGTTGCCTCTGGTCTCAGATAATACTCTTAAAATCAAGGACCTTTCCGCTTCCGCTTGGGCATGGGCACCGACTTCTTTTAAGCCGGCCCCTTCTCTTAATTTAATTTCCGCTGTGGTGGGAATCCTGATAGCCAGATGCTCAGGTAAAATCCGTTTACCTTCACATAAAATTATGGCTCTTTCAATGGTATTTTCCAATTCTCTGACATTACCGGGCCAGTGATATTTTTCCAAAAGACTCGAAGCTTCCGCTGCCACGGACTTTTTAGATTTATTCAGCTCTTTGGAATATCTGGTGATAAAGAAGTCTACCAAAGTGGCGACATCTTCTCTTCGGTCTCTTAAGGGAGGAATGTTGATGGGGAAGACGGATAGTCTGTAAAATAGGTCTTCTCTGAATTGTTTTCTCTGGGTGGCTTCTTTCAAATCTACGTTGGAGGCCGCAATCAGACGGACATTGACATTGATTATTTTTGCCCCTCCTAATCTTTCAATCTGTTTTTCTTGCAGTACTCTTAAAATTTTGGCTTGCAGGGCGATATCCAGATCCCCTATTTCATCTAAGAAAATGGTGCCACCTTCAGCTAATTCAAATTTTCCGATTTTGCGGGCATAAGCGCCGGTAAAAGCCCCTTTTTCTGAGCCAAAGAGCTCATTTTCTAATAACTCTCTGGGAATAGCGGCACAATTGATGGCAATATAAGGAGCTTCCCTGCGAGGCGATAAGTTGTGAATAGCCCGGGCAAAAAGCTCTTTGCCGGTGCCGGACTCCCCCATAATCAAGACGGTGGTATCCGAGGGAGCGACTTTTTGGACTAAGCGTGAAACCTCTTTCATGTTCTCGCTTTTTCCAATGATTAACCGCAACCCCAAATTATGATTCAGTTCCTCCTTGAGCAAAATATTTTCCGTCAGAAGCCGGCGATTTTCTAGGGCTTTTTTGACCAAAACCGCCATATGTTCAGTATCAAACGGTTTGGTAAGAAAGTCAAAAGCTCCCAATTTCATGGCATCCACCGCAGTTTCTATAGTTCCGAAGGCGGTCATGACAATCACGGATATATCCGGATCTATTTCTTTGATATTTTTTAGGACCTCGATGCCGTCTGAATTGGGAAGTTTCAAATCGGTAAGGACTAAATCAAATTTTTTTTCTTTAACCTTATCTATGGCGGCTGGACCATCTCCGAAAGCTTCTACCTCATACCCTTCCGATTCTAAGGTCTTGGACAGCATTTTACGCATCGACTCTTTGTCTTCTATTATCAGGATAGAAGCCATACGCCTCCTCGCTCTTGTATTTACTTTTCTTATCGGCAAAGAAGCAAAATCTTGAGCAAAAACCAGGATATTTGTCCAGATATTTAAGGCTTTAAAGGAAATTAAATTTATGGTGCCAATTTAACGCTCAGAAAAAGAAATAGAGAGATTCTTTTAGCTTTGAGAGATTAAAATTTAGGGTTGGCAGATTTTACAGGGACTATACCCCTGTTTCAGGGCTTGGTCTTTGGTTTTGAAAATTATCAGATCTTTTTGGGGGGCGGATAATATGACTGTGCAGGTGGGCCGGTGAAATCTCTGGGAGCCCTGGCGGGCCAAGTAATTTTTCTCCGGTTTTTTGGCCTCCGACCAGATGCCCAATTTTTTTTCTTTAGCCTCACTTTGTAGCTTTAAAAAGTAATCCGTATGTTTTACATTGGGAGGGACGGTGTACAAATTAGCCAGACCATTTCTAACCAGTTCGGCGTTGACAAAGGTCTCCCCTGCATAAACATATGCCAGGAGTCTGCCATATTTATCTTTTTTCTGGAGGTCGAATTCAATGCGAATTTCTTTCCCCTCAACCAATTTTTGGTTCAGCTCTTTAGCTTCCCGATAAAAAGGTCGCTCTCTTTCAGGAGTATCTATCCCAACATATCTGAGGTGTTCTCCAGACTGTAAAACTATAGTGTCGCCATCAATGACTTCCTTTACTTTGATAGCTTTAGAGAAAACTTGAGACCCTATGAAAAAAATCAGACAGAGGGTCAGAAAGAGCCAGGTTAAATATTGTTTCACCATTTTATTAAACCTAAATTTTATTCATTCATGGCATAACAATTTGACTGATACCGTCTTCATTTTCCACCACTGTGATCAAATTATCGAGTGAATCTTTTATATCTTCGATATGAGTAATCAAAAAGATTTGTCTGAAGCGTCCTCTCAGGGTAGCCAACGCTTTCAAAATATTTTCTTTTCTCTGAATATCCTGGGAGCCGAATATTTCATCTAATATGATGAAGGAAAATTCAGCCCCGCTGGATTCGGCAATCATTCGGGATATTGCCAGCCGTAAACATAAATTAGCCAAATCCTTTTCACCGCCGGAAAATCTTTCTAAGGCAAATTTTTGCCCGTTGTCATAAACAAAAGTTTCATAATTTTCATCCAATTCTAAATCGGTGTACTTGCCTTCGGTCATTTCAGCTAAAAGCTGCTTGGCCACCCGAGCCAAGGTAGGCCTGATTCTTCCGATTAGATGCAGCTTGAAATCCACCAGAATTAAAGACAGCTTTTCTAAGTACAATCTTTCCTGCTCCAAAGATTTTATCTCATTTTCCAGGGTAAGATTTTGTTGGATCTGTTTTTCCAGTGATTCTCTTTCCTGTAAAATAAGCCTTTCCTGGTAAATAAGATCTTTGACTGCTAATTGCAAGTCAAAAACTTTTTGCCTCATATTTTCTAATTCTAAACTCTTTTGTTTGAAAACGACCTCCTCAAAAGCCAATTGTGCTAGTTCTAGCCTTATTTTTTGAATTTCTGCCTTGATAAGTTCTACTCTTTGAGTTAATTCTTCAATCTCTTTCTCTACCAGGGGCAACTCTTTTATTTTTTGGTTTATCTCTAAAAATTGTTCTTTGGCTTCTTCAATCAACTCTAATTTAGATTTCAATTGTTGATGTTGTTGAGGTTCGTAAACGATTTCACCTAATTCCTTTAATAGAGTATTAAAATGAAGGACTTGTTCCTCTTTTTCTTTGATGCTTTTTTGCAAGTTTTCGTATTCACCCTGATATTTGACTAGATTTCTGAAGGACCCTTCAGCCGACTCTTTTTGTGCCAGTATTTCTGTTCTGACTTTTTTCGCTTGATTTATCTTTTCGGTTACCTGATTTTTCTCTTGCAGAATTTCACTTGATTTGGCTTCCACCTTCTTCAGTTCTTGAGTTACATGCCCTTTTATATCTTGAAAAGCATTTCCTAACGGTCTCAAACAAAGTTCACAAGTAGAATCTGGTCCCAGTGTTTCTATTTTGCTTAGTTGCTCTTTCAATTTTGACTTCTGGTCCAAATAAGATTTCTCCTCAGCTTGAAATTGAGAGAATTCTTTCTGAAAATGCTCCAATTCCGGTTCAAGCTTACTTAATTTTGATTTAAAACATTCAAGTTTCATCTCCAGTTCAGTTCTACCAGTAAGCTCTTCTCCCAAAAGTTGAAATCTTCTTTGATCTGTTTGTAAGGATTCTCCGAGTTTAATTTTCTGGTCCTGATAATTTTTCTTCTGTTGAGCTTTCAGCTTCAATTGCTCATAGCTATTTAAGTTACTTTTCGTTACCTCATATTCTTCAACTTGGGGTTTAAGCATTTCCAGTTCTGGAATCAAGCTCAAGATCCTTTCTTTGTCCGAAGCTTTTTTAGAAATTTGCTCTTCTAACCCTTTGGTTTCACTTTTCTTGAGATTGATTTTCTCGTTCAATTGTTTGAACTGCTCTGACTTCTGTTTGAGTGAATCAACCTCAGCAGTTAACTCTTTATATTTCACCTGCAGTACTTTCAAATCTAATTCCAGATTTTCTTTTTTTCCTTTCAGCTCGCTTAAGCTTTTTTCTTTTTGTAATTTCTGCTGCTCCAATTCCAGTTTATCTTTTAGAAATCTCTGGGCGGTCTCCAGTTTAGTTTCTAAATCTCTTTTGTCAGCCCTTAAATTCTGAATAGAGTATTCAATATCCTCAATCCCTAACATCCGGGCTAAAACCTCTTTCCTCTTGTGAGGCTGATAATCGGTCAAAGCATTCAGCTCTTTTTGACGGGCAAAAAAACTGGTCAGAAATGATTTCCAGTTCATTTTCAGAGTTTTCTCCACCGATTCATTGACCGCAGTCACACCTTTAGCAGCTACTTGATTGTTGATGAAAAGCGCGGCTTCTCCGGCACCTGAAACCCCTCTTAGTTCCCTGACCACACGATAATTATCCCCCTGTAATTGAAAATCCAAAATCACCCGACAGACATCGGTTTTAGAAGTTGAATCTCTTTTAATTTCTTCTTTACCGGTTCGAGCTACTTCATTTCCATATAAAACCCAGGCAATCGCTTCCACCAAAGACGATTTTCCGGCTCCGTTGCTGCCGATAATCCCTACCAATCCATCCGGAAATTGGATTTCTGCCAGTTCAAATTTTCTGTAATTCTCTAAAGAAATTGCCTGCAGATACATAATTAATCTTCAACTGATTTATTTTCAGTGAGGTATTTTAATCCCAAATCCAAAAGCCGATTTCTATCCAAATTTTCAATGGGAATTGAATTTAAATATTCCACAAATTCCTGGTTTAATCTTCCAATCGAAGTAGAAAGCGCCAACACCTGGTGGTCACTTTCTTTTCTTTCAAATCTCAAGTCACAATAAAAAGCCGGAGTTTTGAGCTCGTTAATTTTTTTAAATGGCAAAAGATTATAACTATGTTCAGAGATGTTGTTAACTTTCAGTCTGACAATTTTATCTTTGATTATTTCCGGCAGCAAAATTCTTTCAATCTTTTCTAACACCTGATTTTGGTCCATATCGGACGCATCCAGCTCAGGCAAATCCAGCATTTCTCTAGCAGGAACTTTATAAAAAGTTATCTTCTTATTTTTCAGATCCACATCTAAGAACCCCTTGTCTTGCCCAATTTCATTAAATGAAAGCCGTTCAGTTGAGCCGGCATAGAACACGTTTTGCCGGACTTGAGCATATTTGTGGTAATGGCCCAAGGCCACATAATCAAAACCCATATTAAAAAGTGAATCCGGAACCTCCTGCTCGGCAAACTCTCCCATAGAAAATTCTTTAATTCCGGCCACCACTCCATGGAGCATCAGAACATTGAAATCCGTCTTCGGGTTGGTTCTGATTTTTGTCAACTCCTCCTTAAAACTGTCATTGGTTAAGCAGTGGGGGATAGCGTGAATACAGGCAGAGTCAATTGTAATTATCTCATATTTCCCTTTAAAGACCGGATAAATATTGGGGAAAACTTCCAAAACCGACAGAACCGAACCGATGGCCCTTTGTTTGGGGGCATCGTGATTGCCGGAGATGATGACTACTTTGATATTGGCTTGGGATAATTTTAAAAATTGCTTGATGGCAAAAGTGAGAATCCGGTTGGAAGGTCGAACTGAATGAAATAAATCCCCGGAATGCAAAACCACCTGCGGCTGTAATTCTAAAATTTTGTCGATAGCCCAGGCAAAAGAATGGCAGATATCTTCTTCTCTTTGATTAACCCCTGAGGGGGAAACTCTGCGACCGAAACCGGCGGCACCTAAGTGAGTATCAGAAATATGAACAAATTTCATCCTTGAATATACGAATTGAACTAAAATTATCCAAAAAACTCCTCATCAATTTTTACGATTACTTTTTCGTTTTTCTCTTTGGTCTTGACCCAGGCTTCGTAGAGATGAACTTTTACTGGAAGTGCGAAGGGAGTGGTGGGAGAGGTAATCAAGGCCTCACCGGCTTCTAACATTTGAATCTCTGTAGTCAAATCCGAAATATCCTGCTTAGCGCTGGCTTTCAGAATGTTTCGGTCCCTCTCATCTGCCAGACCCAAAATGAAAAGAGTATTGAATTGAGACAAAAGCTCTTCATTTATAAGTTTGGGCTGCTGAGTAATAGCACATAAACCGGTTTTAAATTTCCTCCCTTCGCGAGAAATTTGGGCGAAGATATTGATATCCGATTCCCCTTTCTGGGAGAGAACCCTTTGGGCTTCCTCCATCACAATAAGGGTAGGTAAAATCTTTTTGAATTTATCCGGTTCAGTATATGCTTCTTTATTGTAATTGAAAACTGCTCTGGCTAAAACTGCCGAAACCAGAAGTTCTTCTTGCTCTGACATATTGGAGGTGTCAACCAGAACAATTCTGCCTGCCCTCAAGTCATTTATGACGTTGTGAGTGATGGACAAATGGGGGTCTTTGTGAATAAAAGGCAGATTCAAAATATGCTCTGCCCGTCTTTGAATCACGCCTAAAGTCTGCTCAAAAAAACCGCCTCCGGTGGTCAACTCAAAAGCTAAAGTTTTAGTATCTGCCGAGACTACTCTCTCCAACCATTCTCTTCCGAATTTATAAGCAATGGCATACAGCGCCTCCACCTGTGGCTGAGTGAAACCGTAAATGTGCCTTAAATCTTTGATTTCGATTTCACGGGAGGAAATTTTTAACTGATTATGAGGACCCCTTAAACTTCTGGAACTGTAAATTCTCAATCTTTCCGTTGCCAAAGGATGGTCGATTAAACCCAAGCGGTTTGGCTCTCCCCCGCCATCATAATATTCTCCGTGAGGGTCTAAGATTAGCAGCGAATACTTTCCGGTTTCCATAGCCGATGAAGCCAGAACTTTCATCAAATTTGATTTTCCCATACCGGTGGTGGCGAAAATTCCAATATGATAGGGAAAAATTTCACCCGGAATTCCTACTGCGAAATCTAATACTTCTTCCCCGGAGCGAAGTTTTCCGATTTCGACATTCCCCATGTATTTTTTCAGAAATTGAAAATCTTCGGCGTTGGGATGTCTGACGATGGAAAAATGGGCCGGAATGGTCTTGGGTTTACGGAAGTTATTATCTTTGATATAACCTAAGGGGACACATTTTCCGACTTTGTATAATCTTCTCTCTTTTTCGGAGAACTGGTAGCTCTCCCCTTTCAAATCCAAAAACATCATATTCCCGGCAGTTCTTTCGGCCCAGTTAGGGTCGGATGCTTCAGCCCCGTAGCTGACTTCTACCACTCGCAAATAAAAGGGATATTTTTTATCTTCGTCAAAGGCCACTAAAATATCCCCCAGGTGTAGGTCAATTTCATAAAAAGAACGGAAATAAATTTCAGTTATTTTTTTTCCTATTATTCTTCCCTGATAATCCATTTATCCCTTGTTAATCCTTTCCTGTAAAAGTTGCACGAATAAATCCGGTTTTTCCGGACTGATTACGTAATTTTTATGTGCCACAATCACAACCGAATTTTTGCGGCTGGTAATATATCTTTTGTGAACCTTCAGCCGACCGGAATAAAAAGTCCCGAAAAAGCCGAATAGTCCTCCAGAACCACAGCGAATAGCTTTCAAGGTGGCTGCTTCAGGGTCAATTTTTACTTCTTGAATTTTTTCCAATTTTATAATAACTGGATGGCTTATTCTTCTGACAATAACTGACTCTTGCTCTATTTCGTATCCCAAAGGGGAGTAAGCATTAGTAATATACAAAATTGCTCCAAACACTATTAGCAAAAAAACTTTAAACCAGGAGGGAACCTCGTTCCCCAAAGCAATTATAAGAAAAATCGCAGCTAAAAGTAAAATAGTACCCCAAGTTATAATTTGGACCAATTTATCATAAGGGGCTTTGAATTTGTACATTTTTTGAGTTGAAATCTCATCTATTCAAATCTGCATTTAAAATATTATGAAAATCGGTAAAAAGCAAATCCCAATCACCCTGAGAAATTCCGGTTTCCAAAGCTTTGGATTGCAGGCGATTTTTAATATCCTCAATTTCTGATGCGGTGATTCGTACTTGATTGTGGATTGCAGCCAGAGGATATGGATATCCCAAATAGGCCGGGTCAGAAGACAGTTCGGAAAGACAGCTAAAAATAACGTCCGGTTTGACTTTATCCAAGCGATTCACATCCACCCTGAAACCAAAATCTGCGGTTCCTTTCAATTTCGATACATAAATCACTCCGAACCAATTGGAGTTTTCAAACTCCTTTTGGACGTCCGTAAGTAAGCAGTACCAGCTTTTATCCACTCCCAATTTTTCCGCGGTTTTCAGCACCATCGGAATCAAAGGGGATTTTTTGCCCCAGTAAAGGGTTGAACTTTTGCTTATCCCCACCAGATGAATCTTTTTTTCAAAAGCTCTTTGAGTGAGTCGGTTCAAAAAACTGTAGGGAGGAACTATGCTGGCCCGCAGGGAACCGTCAATCAGAATAACATCTCCCTCGTTCAGTTTTTCCACCAGTTCCACGGCCAGACTCCATTCCGAGAACAGACGCAGCCGGTCCAGGATTTTGGACATTTGCGGAGTTTCACTGGGATTTTCCCGGGCCAGTTTAAAAAAGGCGTTTTTATATTTTGCTTCCATATTTTCGTAAGAAACTATTTCCAGAGCTATGGGATTAATTTTTTCCTCCACCCTTTTTTGATTCTGAAAAATGACGTATCCGCTTCGATACACTCCCAGAACAAAGGAACGGGCCGAGAGTATGGTGGCGGAGCCGCCGTCAATGGCCGCTACCCTTCCGCCAAAAGGGATAGGGGGGATTTCCTTGAAGGAAAGTTTCTTCAACTTCTTATCTAATATCAGAGTTTCCTTGTCTTCGTCTTCCGATTCAATTTCAAAATAATCCGGTTCATCCTGCAAGGCATCTTTGATGAACTGAGCGGCCGTACTTAATTGCTGGTCTATATTTTCCTTTAGCAAGTTCATTCTATTTTTAACCCTCTTCTAAGATTTGCAAATGGTGCATGGTGTATGGTTTCATTTTACTAATTTATAAACTGCGGCCATCCCTCCCATAAGGTTGTGGTAATCCACCTCTTGAAAATCAAAAGTTTTTATGAATTTCACCACTTCTTTTTGTTTGGGAAATATTTTTAACGAATCCGGCAGATACTGATAAGCATATTTTCTTTTGGTAAAGAATTGACTGATAAATGGTACCCATTTGTAGAAATATAAATAAAAGATTTTAGAAAACAAAATGTTTTCCGGATGGGCAATCTCCAAAAAGGAGGCTGTGCCTCCTTTTCTCAGAACTCTCCTGGTCTCGCGGTAGAAATCGGCCTGAGAATCTAGGTTTCTCAAAGAAAAACCCAGCATCACTCCCTCAAAGATTTCAGCCTTAAAGGGAAGTTTTTCCACATCTCCACAAACCAAATAGATTTGAGCTTTTTCCCCATAATTTTGCAATTTCCTTTTAGCCAGTACCAGCATTTCGTAGCTGAAATCACACAAAATTATCTTGCCTTTGAAATTCTTATGTGAAAACAATGCCGAAGCCATATCTCCGGTACCGGCACATAAGTCCAGCACTAAATTGGAATATTGTAAATTCTCGGTGCTTTTTTTCCTCCAGGAGGAATCCAAATTGAAACTAATTATCCGGTTTAAGCGGTCGTAATCCGGAGCAATGTCCGAGAACATTTTTTGCACAAAAGCTTTTTTATCGTCATCTGAATTTCTAGACACTGCCATAGTTTTATAGGTATGGAAGTTTTCTGTTTTACTGCCACTCATAGTTAACTATCCACCAATTTTTCTTGTATTTTATCAAATACAGATTCATTTTCTGCTGAAATTTATCTGCTATTATAGTAAAAATCAATTTAGCTTGGGAGTTATGAATCTCAAATCTTTTGTCTGCTAGGGTGAGATTTTTAGTATCCCGTAAAATAACTTTAGTTATCAATTCAGCCGGGTCTTTTTGGAGTAGCTCTTTTTTAATTACAAATAAGGAATCTAACTGTGAGGAGTTTTTATCGATTAGGGCTTGCTGGAATTTGGTTAACAGGTTTTTGATTAAAACTACATCATCCGGAGCTTTTTTACAGTTAAAAATAAGAAATAGACTTACTATAAACAACCGGATGAAAGCTTTTTTCATCTATGTCTGATATTCTCCCTTTTCGATTTTGCAATTATTTTAGTGACTGTATGGTCTAACCACTGACCACTAAGCATTAGTCACTCTTATCTAAGTCCGTATTCTTTTAGCTTATTTCTCAAAGTTCGGGTGGAGATTCCCAAAACATCCGCGGCTTTGGTCTGGTTATTGTCGTAGGAAGCTAAGGTTTTCAAGATTAAGTTTCTTTCTACATTAGCCAAACTTTCACCTACCTGCAATTCAACTTGACTGGCTTCCACCGGTAAAGCTAACTCCCTGGGGAATTCACCCGGAGATAAAATCTTATTTTTGGCAACCACCACAGCTCTTTCGATATAATTTTCCAGCTCCCGCACATTCCCGGGCCAGGGATAATTCAGAAGAAGTTCCATGACCTCTTCTGAAACGCCTGATATATGTTTATTATTTTCCGCAGAGTACCTTTTTATGAAATGTTCCACCAAAGCCGGAATATCCTCTTTTCTGTCTTTTAAAACCGGCAGATGAATGGGGAAAACATTCAAACGGTAAAATAAATCCTCTCTAAAATTTCCCTTTTTGGTTTCAGCTACTAAATTTTTGTTAGTGGTGGCTATGATTCGGACATCTACCTGAATGGTTTCACCGGAACCTAATCTTTCAAACTCCTTTTCCTGTAACACTCTCAGCAATTTCCCTTGTAAATTAGAAGAAACCTCTGAAATTTCATCCAAAAGTAAAGTTCCGCCGTGGGCTATTTCAAACCTGCCTGTGGTTTTCCGTATGGCACCGGTGAAAGCCCCTTTTTCAAAGCCGAAAAGCTCGGCCTCGATTAATCCTTCGGGAATGGCGGCACAGTTGATTCTAATAAAGGGATAATCTTTGCGGTTGGAATTGAAATGAATGGCTGTGGCTACCAGCTCTTTGCCGGTACCGGTATCACCGGTTATCAAGACCGTGGCTTTGCTGTCAGAGACTACCTGAATCTGCTCAAAAACTTTCTGCATCCCGTGGGATTTGCCCACTATGTTTTCAAATTTATATCTGCCGGCCAACTGGGAACGTAAACGTTTGTTTTCCTCTATTAATCTTTGATATTCCAGGGCTCTCTTGATAACCATTTCGATTTCATCTGCTGAGAAAGGTTTCACAATGTAGTCAAAAGCCCCTAGCTTCATGGCTTCAACTGCATTTTCCACGGTTGCGTAAGCGGTCATCATCACTACTTTAGTGTCTGGGGTAGTTTCTTTGACTCTTTTTAAAACTTCCATGCCGGATATGGTGGGCATACGAATATCCGAGAGCACTACATCAAAATTGGTAGCAGACATTTTTTCGAAGGCCTCTTCCCCGGAGGAGGCAGTTTCTACACCAATTTTCAGACGCTGGCAAGCTTCCTTTAAGAAAGCCTGCACTAAACTGTCATCTTCCACAATCAAAATTGTTCTATCCGGCAATTTTAACTCCGCTTTTGGGTCAACTTATGTTAGTTTACAAAAATTCATGAATACGGTTTATCTGAAACTAGAATCGACCATTTGAGTCATAAAATTTCATTAATTTATCAAAAGAGAGGTAAACTTATTTCCACCTCTGTTCCTTTTCCTACTTCCGAGTTGACTTTGATTTCTCCCTGATGGGCTTCCACTATTTTTTTAATAGTGGCCATTCCCAGACCGGTCCCCCCCTCTTTGGTGGTAAAAAAGGGGGTAAACATTTTATCTAAGACCTCCTGGGACATCCCTGAGCCGGAATCAGCAATCTTCAAAAAAAGTTTGTCTTGTTTTATTTTTTGGTCTCTGGCGTACTCCGCTGAAATCTTTACCTTTCCTCCTCTGGGCATGGACTGGGTGGCATTCTGTAATAAATTTAAAATCACCTGGCGGAAATGTTCCGGGTCTATTTTGGCTTTCAACTCCGGGTTGGCATATTCCCTTAGAATAACGATGTTTTTCTTTTCCCTTTGTAAATCCATTTCATAAAATTTTACCACCTCGTCTAAAAATCTGGCTAAATTGACCTCCTGTCGGGCCACTTTAATCATCCTGGCATAGGTGAGTAAATTCTTGACCGTTCGATTCAGATTTTCCACCCCTTCAATTATTTTTTTGACGTACTGTTTTCGGGGATCACTTTCCGCTATCTCTTTGTTCAACAAGTCTGCAAAGCCGGTTATTCCACCCAATGGGTTTCGGACTTCATGGGCTACCGTAGCTGCCATTTCCCCCAAAGCCGCCAGAGTTTTTACCCGGCTGATTTCATCCTCTAATTGCTTAATTTTAGTCAAATCAAAAAATATTTCCACAACTCCTAAAAGCGCCCCTTCGCTGTCAACCAAGGGGGCCGTGGAAAACCCCACCGGTACTGTGGCTCCCTTTTTATTTGTCAGTTCCCTTTCTTCATTTATGTGAGCAGACTGAGTCTTCAACGTATCTAAAGCAGATAGTTCTTTATCTACATTTTTCCCAATAATTTCTGAATACGGTTTCCCCACTATTTCTGAAGCTTTATAGCCGGTAATCTCTTCCGCGGCTTTGTTAAACATGGTAATGGTTCCGGCCAAATCTACTACCAGAACTCCTGAAGTTAAACTTTCTAAGATGTTTTTGAGAAAGCTCGAAACTTTTTCCTTTTCTGCTAAGGACTGTTTCAACTGCCGGTTGGTCTCTTCTAATTTCTGATTTAAGGATTCAAATTTGGTTTCCAATTCCCGGTAGGCCTGATGCAGCTGGTCCGCCATTTTAGAAACAATGGTCGGGCTGGAGGGTTGGTCAGGTGGTTTTGCGGGTGTCACTTTTTTCATATTTTTTTTCTCCACTCAATATAATCAAATTTAAGGGTTAGGCAATATCTTATACAAATAAAAAAGCCGAGCAATCACCCGGCTTTGGACACAGGGGGATTTCATTCTAAGGCATACATCCTGGAAGCGGCCTAGCACCGCCTTTTAGAACATAATTAGCTAAATACTGAATATCCTGAATATCTATCACACAGTCTCCATTTACGTCGCCAGCCACAAAAATAGCCGGAGCCGGTCCTCCTCTAAACACATAATTTACTATAAGAACAATATCCGCTACATCCACTCTGCGCTCACCGGTCACGTCCCCCGGCAAATATGGGACTATGGAAAATGAACCGAAGGTAAATTGAGGGGTATAATCTTCCGGTGGGTCTCCGGCTACAAAAGCCAGGTGATTTGTAGGTTCAAAAAAAGTCGTATCTAAAGTCAGGGTACCCGTTGTATCATTCAAAGAAAACCAGATTTTACATAGACTTCCGGTACCGGGGGGAATGGCTTCTTCTTCCACCGGAACTCCACCGATTAATAGTTTACTTTCCGAAAAATTGTAATTGGAGGTGGTGAATTCTAGATATTCCACCCGGCTACCTGCAAATGATGTGGAATCATAGCTGACCGGACCGGCGATTAAGAATGGACAAGTAATCCCTTTCACCTGACTGTCGTTAAAAAATTTTACACCCACAAAAGCCGTTCCCGAATAGCCGATCGGGTAGTATAAAGCAGTGGTGGAAAACCCCAGCGTATCCGCTAAACCTGGGTCATCCGGGTCTTGGTCGGCCCAGGCTGCAGGAAATAAAAACAAAATTAATAGACCGGTGGCTAACTTAATTTGGGTTTGCCTCCTCAAAACTCCTCCTTGAAACCTCCACAAAAAGCAGTTGATGCGTTTCTACTTTACCGAAAAGTCTTGACAAACTCAATATAAGTTAGGATTCGATGTATGTCAAGATATTTTTGAGATTATCTAAATTTGACACGTGACTTTTGAAAAGCATAAGAAAACGGACGATTATATTTTGTAACTTGGTCAGACAAATATGAGCAGATGTAAAAGAACTGAGTGAAGCAACATCAGATTTGTATTAGCTTTGAAAAAGAAGCCGAGTTTGGGCTCGGCTTCTCAAACAGAGGAAATTTTCTTTAAGAGATACAACCTGGAACGGGCATAGCACCACCCTTGAAAACATAATTAACCAAAAAAATAATATCGGATAAATTGACGTCACAATCACCGTTGACATCACCAGCTACAACGGGAACAGGAACTGGACCGCCTTTAAAGACATAATTCACCATAAAAACTATGTCAGCTATGTCAACAAAACGGTTACCTGTGGCATCCCCGGGAAGATAAACTACAATCGGAAAGACCCCCCCGGTAAACCCAGGAGTATAATCGACCGGAGGTTCTCCGGTTACAAAAGCCAAGTGGTTGGATGGCTCAAAAAATGTGGTATCTAAGGTTATGGGACCGGTGGTATCCGTTAAAGTGAAGTAAATCTTACACAAACTCCCTGACCCGGGTTCAATAGGGCCTTCCTCTACCGGTACTGCTCCAATTAAGAGCTTGCTTTGAGAAAAATTGTAATTAGTGGTGGTAAATTCTAAGGAATCCACCCGGCTCCCGGTAAACGAGACCGAATCATAGCTAACCGGCCCCCCTATTAAAAAGGGGCAGGTAATAGCGGATACTTCGTTATCATTAAAAAATCTTACTCCTATTACCACTTCCGATAAACCATATCCCAGGGGATAATAAAAGGCGTCAGTCGAAAAACCAAGGGTGTCAGCCAAGCCCGGGTCATTGGGGTCCTGGTCTGCCCAAACTGCAGTGCCAAATAGCAAAATAGCCAAAAAGATACTGAATTTATTTAAACCCTTCTTCATAAACCCTCCTTGAAACCACACTGGCTTTGCTTAAATTAACGTCTCTTAATAGAAAGTTTTTACAAAATTAATATACTTTACATGAGCATTTAAGTCAACAAATATTTTTAAAATTTTTGGCCTAATTTTTCTTAGCGAATTTTAGTGGATAATGAATTCAATCTGACATGGGTAAAACTTTAACTTTTTACCAGATCAAAAGAGAAAGCCCCCGTTTTGCCGGGGGCTTTCTTTATAACCCGTTTTAAACCTGGTTAGCCTCTAGGGAGCTATACAGCATTCTTTGCTCGGAATCGGCGTGGGTCCGCCTTTGAAAACATAATTCACTTTGTAAACTATATCCGGCAAAGTGCAAACCCCATCGTCATTGCTGTCACATCTACAGTTAGGAACAGGTTTAGGCCTTCCTTTGAAGACCACATTCACATCACAGATAATATCCGCTAGATTTATGGTGACATCTCCGTTGCAGTCATTGGGCTTGTGAGTGCAGATGGTGAACTTAATCTTCTCGGTAGGCACCAATAACAGCTCGCTCTTCTGGATTTGCATACCACGTGGACCAAGTGGAGTAAATTGGTCAAGAGTCTGACTGGTTGTGACAAACACTCGCTTGGGGAAGATTTCGAGTGCTACGTAGTGAGTGTCCGGACCAAAAACGGGCTCATTATTCTTTTGGGCTGGGGTGAGGAAGTACCGCGGTACCAGCGAATCTATCAACTCCGGTGCGATGACGTCAAACTGGTCTTTTAGCTCTAACAAGGTCCTGAATCCTTTAGGTTTCCTTACTTTGTAGGCAGTGTAGTGGCCCAGAAGACTGTCAGGTGGATTATGGAAAGGGGAAAGTTTTTGGGTAGGAAGTAGCAAATACTTCACGGAGTCTATATAGACGGTAGTAGACTCAAACTGATTGACATATTCTACCTTGACTGAAATGACCTTACCGTGAGCCTTATACCAGGTCAGATGGTCATCCGGTCTTAGGATATTAAAGGTATCGTTGGTCGTGGCGCCAAACACCACTTTTCTGACCGGGTTAGACAGGAAATCTATGGTGTCTACCTTAAGAGGATCATAAATGGTAAATTGGTCTTGGACTAAGGCAAAGGTGTCTTTAGCCGGTGTTATAACCCTCCAGGTCTTGAAGTGGTTGCGCAGTGTGTCAACTGGTTGTGTTGGTTGACAGACTCCTTTGTTAACCGGTTTATCGTAGAAAAGACAATCCATCGAAAGACCGGCCGGGTCTTCGGAGGACCTGACTTCTACTAAGCAAATCCGGCTTTGTCCTAAAGGATCTATCACACACAAAGTCTGATGACTTCCGCCTCCGGCCGGAGCAATGGCCGAGTCGATTACATTACAGCATGAGTCATAAGCGTACAATTTGGCAACTACATCAATAAAACCAATACTGGCACAGAAAGTATCCACTCCCATGGGTGAACCTTTTACACCTGGACCAGCACCAGAATAGAATTGAGCCCACCAGTGTCCGGTGAAAAGCGGAGTTCCGGAAGAGCGGGGGTTGTTGGGACAAGCGGCGTCATTAGCCACCGTAACGGATGGGTAAGCTGCTAAACAGATGGGGTCAACCCCAGTGCCGAACACAATATTCGAAGTTGAGACATATTCGGTTGTAATCACATCTCCGCTTACGTGCGGGTTTCCAAAATCATCCAGAGTAATACCAAAATTGAGAACAGTGGCAGGCGGACAGTTGGTATCTGGTGGAACAACTACGCACACCTCAACATTTAGCTTTCTAGTAGGCACCAATAAGTATCGACTGTTGAACACATTGATAGTTCTTTGAAACAAAAATTGGTCAGTAACTTGCCGAGTAGGTCCACCATAGCCCGTAGAAGGTGCAATCTCGTAAGCCACATAGTGAGTGGTCAGGTCATAGGTCGGCTCAAGGTTCTTTTGGCAGGGGGTCAGGAAGAACACCGGCAAAAAGGAAGTTACATTTTCAACCGTGCCCATTGATCGGTCAAACTGGTCCTCCAATTCAATCGGGAAATTGACGAGCTGCGGGTTTTGAATTCGATAGGCCTTATAGTGGTCCAGACTGTCAAAGGGAGGATGACCATCCTTTTGAGCCGGGACTAACAAAAACCGGACTGAGTCGATACATACAGAGGTAGCCTCAAACTGGTTCTGATAGGTTACCTTAAGCAAGGTATCTCTGCCTGTGGCTCTATACCAGGTCAAATGGTCGTCCGGGTCGGCTATATGGAAGGTATCATTTCCGAGATCGTTGAAAACGACCTTTCTGACCGGGTTAGAAATAAACTCTAACTGTTGCAAGAACAGGGAATCGGTCATGAACTGGTCTTTGACCTGTCGTTTAACACCGAGAGTCATCTGTGTAACGCCCCAGGTCTTGTAATGATTCTTATTAGTATCCGGCTGCACTCCATCACAGTTGTTCTGGCAGGAATGTAAACCATAGGTCCAGATAGCTAAATTGCCGGGTAACGGCCCAATCCCATAGGGGCCGCCTGGCACGCACAAATCGTCCCACGCTCCGCCGGCAATCCCTCCGTCCCAGTAGTCACAGCAAGGACTGCAGGAATTGTCGGTGCAGGGTCCAAAATTACAAGTGCCATGACCGCTTATCGGGAGAAGGTCCAGACAGGCGAAGTAGTCAGAATCCACACAGCAAGGCTGGTCTAACGGAAAAGCATAAGTCTGACAAATGGTATTGGGGGGAATAATTATAGTCTGTTGCGGTCCGGTGCACAATAGAGCGCCTGGAACATGGCAAATTCCACCACCCGGAAGCAGGGAGTCTTTTGAATCCAGGATAGCCGGAAAGACTTGAACTGTGCAAGGCACCTGGTCCGGATTGCATAGTTTGATATAAATTGTATCCACCTCAAAGGGGTAAGCCGGACAGGCTGGTGGCGGACAGGTTACAGACGGGTCCTGATAACTACATAAAACTCCGCCCGGAAAACCACCGACACAAGCTTGAGTTTCTGTCGGGTTGTAGCAAACTGCGGTGAAAGGACAAATGTCCTGGGGCCCGGCTACTTGCGGCTGACCTAATTTCGGCAGCTGTAGGGGAGCCCGGGAACTGACCACCGGTTTGCTACTCTTCCCCGCCGAAGAGACAAATTGAAAAGATTTATTCGGTGAAGTGACCCTAGTCGGCTGCGGGGAAGTTTTAAAGACGCTTGATTTTGGATTAACGGCACTTACTTGAGAGCCAGCGCCCCAATAATTCTGCGTTACCGTCTGGTCTCGCTGGTCGGCGGGATTTACTACCCAGTAATTTTTTTGAGGAGTGGCAGCTGAAGCAGCTGGTGACTCCCCTACTTTATCCTGCTGATCACTAAAGGCAAAAAGATATTCATTCCACGGATTATCATCATTCGCCCACAGGGGGCTACACCAAAGAATTGCTAGGGCTACAAAGAGCCAAAAAACTTTTTTATGCATAATCCCTCCCAAAAACAAAGGTTAAAGGTTTTTCCCCCTTCTGTAAGAATTTTAGCTTATAGAATATTTACCACCCCCTTGCATTAAAGTGAAAAGATTAAATTAAAAATCAATTTAAGCTTCTTTACTCAAAAAACCTTCTTACTTCTGACTACCAGTATAAATTCAGAAAGTTTCAAAAATAATATAAACAATCAATTCTTAATTGTCAAGAAAAATTATTGATTGTTTTTAATATAGAAAAGAGAACCTATCCAAAATTAAAAGCCCCCATTTACGGGGGCTTTTAACATTCCCTGATTCAGAATCAGACCAGGTTCTATTTTATCATAGCTTACAGCATTCCCTACAGGGCTGCGGTTTAGGTCCGCCTTTGAAGACGTAGTTAACCAGGAGAATTATATCCGGCAAGGTACAACCACCAACACAATTACAGTCGCATCTACAGTCAGGAATTGGCTTGACAAATCCTTTGAAGACCACATTAACTTTACAGATAATATCTGCTAAGTTGACCGTATTGTCTCCGTTACAGTCCCCAGGCTTATGTGTGCAGGGGTCAAAGCTTATCTTTTTAGTAGGCACCAACAGCATCTCGCTCCTAACAATCCCCATAGAATGTATTCCAAATTGGTCTCTGGTCTGCCTGGTTATGAAAAGGGGGTGCGCAGGGAAAATTTGGTAGGCGACGTAGTGGGTGTCCGACCCAAAACTCGGTTCACCATTCTTTATGGCGGGTGCCAGGAAGTAGGCCCGTATTATGGCAGTTATCGACTCAGGTACGACGTCAAACTGGTCTGTCAGCGTAAAGTTTTTGAAAATCTCGAAGGGGTCCCTAATCTTGTAAGCGGTGTAATGGCCCAGAAGACTGTCCGGTGGAAGATGCGGGTCTTTTTGGGTCGGCAAAAGCAAATATTTAACCGTGTCTATAAAGACCGTGGTGGACTCAAACTGATTGACATAGGTTACCTTAAATGAGGCTGGATTACCTCGAGCCCGATACCAGGTCAAATGGTCATCCGGTCTGGTGATATCGAAAGTATCATCTTTAGTGGGAGTAGGAACGATTTTTCTGACCGGGTTCGACAGGAAATCTATAGTGTCCAGCTTTAGGTTTTGGGCCATAAATTGGTCTCGGACAAAGACGGTGGTGTCCACTGGCGGTGTGAAAACCCTCCAGGTCTTGAAGTGATTCTTCAGAGTGTCTGGTATACACACACTCTGACAGGAGGCAAACCCCTCGGTCCAGAGGGCTAAATCACCCGGACTTCCAACCAGGCAGCCATCCACAAAACCTCCCCCAAAGTCGAAGTAATTCCAACAGGGCATACAACTCGCGTCCGTGCACACCCATAAAGTGTTACAGCCCGGGGTTAGTATGGTAACACAGGCAAAGTACGGCTCATATACGCAACATGACTCTGGCAGAGGCAGGTCCACCTGAAAGCAGGCAGTATTGGGTGGAATTACAACCTCTACTATGGGTCCCTGGCACAGGAGTTCTGCCGGGACCGGGCAACCCGGGTCGACCGGGTAGGCGGCATTCAGTATGGCTCCCTGCACAATTGCAAAACAGGAATTTACCGGGTCAGTGTTGCATAAAAGAATAGTAATCTTTTTCACTTCAAAGGGATAAGTCGGACAATCCAGGGCTGGCGGACAGGTCTTTTCCGGGTCCTGGAAAGCATTAAGCACCCAACCGGGCTGCAGTTGACCTACACAGAAAGCAAGACTGTCTAAGTTTACACAGGCATTCGTAAATTGACAGAAATCCTGCGGGCTGGCAGCTTCTGGGGATTGGAACCCAAAATCTTTTGTCCCACAAGGAAAAGACTGAAGAACGTTATTCCCCTCTTTGGATATGCTGGAAAGTTTTCCGGTTTCAGCCCACAGGGGGCTACACAGGAAAACAACTGCTATAATTAGCCAAATAAATTTTTTAAACATAGCTCCTCCTAAACTGAAAAGGTTAGAATCTCTCCCCTTCTTTAACAATTTTAGCCTGAATGGTTTTATACCACCTCCTTGAATAAAAGTAAAAGATTAAATTATCAGTTAATCTTTGCTTCTATACTCAAGAAACCTTCTTTACTTGTGGCTACGAGCATAAATTTAGAAAGTTTCAGCAATAATATAAAGAATCAATTTCTAAATGTCAAGGGAAAAATGCTGAGTTTAACTGGAAGGTGAGGTCTTGGATTGGGTCGTTAGGAGATTTAGCACTTTTTTTAAGCAGAAGTTCTCTCAAAACTTAAGACCAGCCCCAATCTGTCGATATTTCCAATAGTGAGATGTAGCGAAAAGCAAGCCAAATGTAACAGCAAGTTGAACCTAAACCAGATAAGCTGACATGCCCAAAATCTTAGTAGTAGATGACCAGCCCTATATTTTGAACGTCTTGTCCGACTTTTTGTTCAAACAGGGATATCAGGTGATTTTAGCCGAATCCGGAGAGAAGGCCGCTCAGGTGGTTAAAGGAAGCGAAGTCCAACTAGCCCTGATTGACTTAAAACTAAACGGAATGGATGGAATTGCCACCATGCAGAAGATACAGCAGCTTGACCCCAATATCTTGACTATAATTGTCACCGGCTACTCCACCCAGGAATCCTCGGTTCAGGCCTTAAAAGCCGGTGCCTATGATTACGTAACCAAGCCGTTTAAATTGGAAGACCTGAAAAAGGCCATTGAGCGGGCTTTGAAAGAGTATCAATTGCGTCAGGAGATTTCCGAACTTAAAGAAAAAATCAGAAAAATGGAAGAGGAATTAAGGGAATATCACAGCAAGAACTCCAAAGTCTTAAACTGATAATTAAAAGCGACTATGCCTGAAGACACCTACCCTACTTCCACCAATCTGGAGAGTTTACTGAACAGGTATAAAAGACTTAAATCACGCTATAAGACCATCTTAGATTTGGCGGGAAAGATAATGTTTGAACTGGAAAATTCCGGTTCCGAAAGACTAATCAAGGCGCTTCTGGATGAGAAGATTAAAATCGCTGAAAAGATTCAGCTGGAAACCGACGAACTGTCCCTGCATCCCATTCCCCAGAATGAAGTCATCAACTCTCAGATAATCCGGGAAGCCAAAGAGATAATCGCCGATATTAAAATTATGTTGGGAGAACTGTATGAGCGGGAAGAGACCATCAGCGAATGGATCAAAAAAAGAGGGATGAAGTTCGAGTCCTGATAAAGCGCTCAGCAGTCAACTAAACCCATAACAAAAATTTCATTAAAACTTCAGTAGTCAAATTGGTCCTTTGGCAATACCGGATGAAACTGTTTTAGATGTGGTCTGGTAAATAAGGAAATCAGTCAACCCGACGCCCACGCACTCCGAAGTCCACGTTATCCTGCATCCAGGCAAAAAATTTGGTTTGTTCCTCCAGGGGTTTTCCCGGAGTTAAGATTTTAGGGTCCCTCCAGAAGACCAGAACCTCGGCATCCTGGGTCCAGATTTTGACTCTGGTCCTCTTAACCTTGGTCTGCCAGTTTTTTCCCACCACCGCATCGGTATAAAGCAGGCGGATGGTGACGCTGCGGGCCAGACTCTCCAGGGGTTTCACTTTGATACTGCGAAAATCGGTCTTCCCCTGCCTTTTCACATCCGGAACACCATCGGAAAGCATTACTATCGAGATGGGCCGCAAAACCAGATTTTTGTTTTTGACGGTCAGGGCCACCTGTTCGAAAAAGGCATTGTAGTCCGTGAAAGGATTGGGAGCGTTTTTGGGAAAAATTTCCCTGAGTTTGTCTGCAATTTCCGGGACCGATTTATTCTCGAAAGTTTGTATGGGGAAAAAAGTCTTGGGCTCATCGGGCTTGGCTCCTCCTATGGAACCCACGAATAAAACATGGGGAACTTCCAGTCCGCCCAAACCATTAAGATGGGAGTAGATATAATGGGCCAGAAAGTCTATGGAGTCGTCAAAGTAAGGACGGCCCATAAAAGAGCCGCTGATGTCCACCCCCACAAACATGCACAGCCGCGGTTTGGCGGCATTGTCAAAGGAACCACATCCCAAAGACAAAAGCAACAGACACACACAAAGCCAGTAGATTATTTTAATTTTTGACATTCGATCTTCTCCTAAATGGTTACACCATACTGTAAGTAAATGTTTTAGACTTAATCAAGGGATTAACTCTTTTTCTTCCACACTTTCCAGGGTTTTTTCCGAAGCTTTTTCCGGAATTCTTTCGGAAACTTTCTTTCTGGAGCCCCTTCTGAAAATGTTTTCAATCAGAGTTTTGCTGTTAGCAATAGTCTCCATGTTGTTAAAAGGAAGCTCAAACAGGTGACTGCCGGATAGAAGCAAGGTACAGAAGTTTATTCCGGAGGCCACCACCTGCAGCGGCGGTAACATCAGAGAGGCCAAAAGCTCTTCCCCTTTGGTCATAATCCAGGAGCTCTCTTCTTTGATTTTATTCACAAATTCAGGGGATACCGAAATCAGGCGAACCTTGGGAGCTTCCGCACCACGGAAAAGTTGCATCCCTTTCCCCTGTATGACTTGCATGAGTAACGGGGTCCCGTGAGCAGCGAAGAGAAACCAGGACAAACTTCTGACACCGAACCAGGCAAAACAGGCAATCGCCAGGGTTCCAAAAATCCCCAGCTGGAAATTTTCCGAATATTGTGCAAACCAGGGGACCAACGAATCTACAAACTCACGATACAGAAATATAACCTCTACAAACAATGCTACGGTCTCAATTACACCGATTCCTAAAATGGAGGAGATATTCTTGCTCTTGACAGCCGCCACAAAGGTTGAGAGCACCGCATAGCTGCCCATAATGATAAACAGCAGAAAAATGAACAGAGGAATTCGGATAAAATAAGGATGTAATTGTTCCCCGGTAATGTTGGAGAAAACGTCCATCACCAAAGGGGTGGTTACATAGGTAAATATTAAAGCTTCAATTATGCACCAGAATAAAGTCAGATAGACCGCAATCCAGGGAACCGGCGAACCTAACAGATTCTGGCTGGCGTTTCGGATTAGACGAAACGGCATAAAAACCAACTCCTGGACAATGGATAAAATACCCAGACTGACTATTTTGACCAGACCCACCAGAGCCGCCGACAGATTAAGAACAAACTTGACGATTCCTCCCCAGAAGTAGACAATGGACTTGCCTAAATCCCACCAGGTAACCAATAAAAGCGTCAGAAACTCTATTCGTCTTTGTCTGATAAGCACCGTCATCAGGCTGGCGATGCTGACCCAGCACCCTAAGATAATGGCGAAAACGGGTAACAATAAAAACAGGCGCTTTCCCACCATCACCCACAGCTGGTCGCCGGCTCCCCAGGCAAAACTGATAAAGGCCTCCTGAAAAAACAAGGGAAAAAAGAGCACGGATAGAATTATTTTTACCATACCGCTGTTTCCGCTATACATGAATCTGTCCTCCTCTATATATTATAATTGTAATAGGTCAAAGTCTTGACCATCCCCTTGGGAAAAGTAGAACCCCGTCACCTTAATTAACTCAAATGGATTTATCGGCAAATGCTGGAAAAAATTGAGTCCTTTATGAACTTTCTATTCTTGGGAAGATGTTTTTGGGGAGTGTGGATTTTTAAGACAAGCGGGTGATTTGGTTTTGGGCTTGGTCTTGACTTTTGGGGATTTAGGTATAGATTTTTCTTGGAAAATCAACTGGAGAGAGGGATTTGGTTGGAAACAGGGATTTATTCCGAGCACAGCGGCTCGATTTATAGCGATGAACTCGAGCTACTACGCTCACACCACAAGCCGAGGAATAGGGGCGAGTGTGCCGACGTCGTGGTGAAGATTTCAAATGGCCTTTTTATTTTCAAAAAATATTGAATCCTATTTATAGTAAAGCCGATATATAGTAAGGAAGCTATACAGATGATTAGGTGAAAAAGGTATGCTTAAATTAAATCTCAATACTTGGTTTTTCTTGTGTTTTATAGTGGTAGCGAGTTGTCTGTTAACTAGCTGTAAAAAGACGATAAACAATTATTACTTTCCGGGGCCTCAGAACACTCCTCCAGTAATTGTTAGCTATGGTCCTCAACTACCTCCAGATTCTACCGAGGCATATGGTTTTAAACTTTTTGTATTTGTGGCAGATTCAAACGGCTTGGAAGATATCTCTTCAGTATTTCTAAAAATTGATTCGATGGTGATTTATGGTATTATTACAAGACCAGACATCTCAAGTGACTCACAGTGGCTATGTCCTCATGCACCTTCTTATACCGACACCGTTGACGTTTCCCAATTAGTTCCACGGGTTGTCCAAGGCATTACCAGACCATTTTACTCGACCAGCGGTAGCCATTATGAGAGTATTGACTTCAGGTGGCCAGTTTTGGATCTGGATGCGGCTTCTGATTATTTGAGTGTGACTTGGGTATGCTCTCAATCAAGCGTGCAGTATTTTGGAGTGTATTTCGTAACCCCACCAGGTTCAACTACTTCGGAGCGAATTTTTTTAACTTATCTTGATGTCAAATATTTTGGTATTTCTGCAACTGTGTATGACCAATCAGGTCTTAGTGATTCAGTCAACTTCGGTGACTTAAGATTTATCTATACTACTGTAGATGAAAAGTCGTATCCCCCATAGCAAAACAAGGCAGTATTGAACTGTTTTTGATGTTTCTTCGGGTACTTCTTGACATAAACAAGATAAATCCCATTTGCCATTTTCCCCTCCAAACCTTATATCATTCCCAGATAAAAACCATTTAACCATTTCCGCCAGAGGCGGATCCGCCAATCATTAAGGCGGACAATCCTCAATTATGGTTACGCCATAAAGGGAATTGTTCAAATATTCCCCTCTGGCAGATACTAGTTTAAATCGCCAGGTAATCTTTTAGTTACTCTTTGTTCTTATTCTTTAAGCACACCAGCATCAACTGGCAGCCACCTGTGGTTTATATATAGCACCAAGAACTCCACCACAGATCATGGCTACAAGCAGACCAAAGATAAGCCACCAAACCAAAAGAGAGCCAGGGGCGTTTAAGACTACAAAATGATCAAAGAACATCGGGAGCTGAACAAATAAACCCATATAAAGCCCATAGCGGATTCCTTGGGCCGCCCCGGCTTTGTTAGGTTCATAACCTTTAACATAAATGAAGCAAAATAATAAAGCGAAGAAGAAGTTAGCTAAAAAATGCCCGTACATTCGACTCTTCATGACAGCTTCGTCCTTTAATAAGCCCTCCGTGGTCTTATACAGATTCTGAAGAATCCCCCCATGGATAACAAATTGCAGAATTCCGTAAACAAAGAAAGTTACTACCACAGCCAGCCAAAATTTTTTGGTATTCATATCCCCTCCTGGTTAAAGGTTTATTGGAGTAAACTTAAATAATAAAACTTTTCATTGTCAAGCAAAATTTTGAACCCATCCCACAGCAGTTGATTTTTGTCAGAATTAGTGAAGTTTAAAATTTGGAACTTTGTATAAATTGAGAGTAAACTGTGCGATTTTTTCGCAGTCCTAATCCCGTATTAAATGGGAGAAATCCCACAATTTTTGGACAAAATGTATAGATTCTTTCCATTATTCAAAATTCAGACATCCCTTTAATCTATTGATCATAAACGACCTTACCCGGCTGTTTAACTTTTACACTCTTGGCGGGTTCATCAATTGCTCATATTAAATCACAAAATGAAAGGAAGAGCCATGCACAAGAGAACCATACTTTTAGCGAGTACCTTAATCACAGTTTTAGTATCAGGGTTGCTGCTATTTTCCGGCTGCGGCCAAAAAACCCCCACCTCTCCTTATTCACCTGCTCCAGCTCCCAGCAACTCACTTTTGAATATAAATAGCAGCTCTACTATTTCAGATTTGCTGGATATAGATAATCTTTTAGTCACTTTTTCTGATGCTCTCAGCCTGACCTATCAAAATGAAAATCAATTAGAAAAGGAACAGCAACTAACCCTTATTCCTGATTCAGTTTATTTAGTTCTACCAGCTAATTCGGTTTCTGAGCTAGTAACTATAACCTGCTTAGTTGTGCGCGGTCTGAATTTTAAGGAAGATATAATTACCCAATTAGACTGTGGCCCGGATGGTTTAAACTTCAGGTCATCTTTAAAACTTCATTACCGCAGCCCTAAGTCAGATGGTACGGCTATAAAGTTCTATTGGTATGACGAGAGGAATAAAGTCTGGAAATTACAACAAACTGAAAAAGTTCAAAATGGTCGGGTAGTTTTTGATATCAACCATTTCTCCAAGTATACTGTCGTAGAAGGGAGCGCGTCTAACGGCAGTCAGTAAGGATAATGCCTCCATTACCTCCTTGTTAGAAAGCCGAGGACTTGCCCCCTCGGCTTATTTTTTTGCCAATTTTTTTATCTGTCATTCTGAGCGTCAGCGAAGAATCCCGCTTTTTCAAACTCCTTTAACTACGAGATCCTTCACTGCGTTCAGGATGACATAAGAGTCAAGGTGAAGCAAAAGCATGCAGCCACAAAAGATGTCACTTTCTCAAAAGTGCCAGAAGCTCTTCAGAATGCCCCTCTACTTTCACTTTGGGAAAAATCTTCTCAATTTTCCCTCTTTCATCAATCAGGAAAGTAGTCCTTACTACCCCCCAATATTTCTTTCCGTACATATTTTTCAATTTGTAAGTTCCGTAGGTCTGGGAAACTTTGGTATCGGTATCTGAAAGCAACGGAAAGGGTAGATTGTATTTATCGATAAACTTCTGATGCGAATCCAAATCATCCGAACTAACTCCTAAGATAGCCGCATTGGTTTTTTCAAATTTTTTCAGATCATCCCGGAAAGTACAGGCCTCTTTGGTACAGCCCGGTGTATCATCTTTGGGATAAAAGTATAGAATGACCTTTTTACCCCTATAATCCTTCAATGAAATACTTTTACCCAAACTAGAAGACAAACTGAAATCGGGTGCGACATCTCCTTCTTTTAAATCAACTTCTGGCATTTTAACCTCCTTAGTTTCATAATATAATTTTACTCTCCGCCAAATTTATAAAACTCGTACTTCAACTTTATCAAATCCAAAAACTCCTCTACCTCATCCAGATTGTTCAGAGGTATAAAAACCCACTTAGTGCCGCGATAAACTTTTTGGGAAGCAATCATTTTTTTTAAGCTTTGGGAGAGCGCATGAGAATCCATCAGAAAAGGTTCAAAATCGTTAACATTGATAGAAACAGTCCCGGCAATACCTTTTCCATGTTTTTCTGATTCTATATGTAAATGAAAAAGCTGCCTCTTTCCCAAATTAAAAGCCGGAACCTCTTCCTTAGCTAAGCCATCATACATTACTTTTTCTTCTACCTCCTCCAAATTTCTCATTCTGCTTTTAATTTCAAAAACTAACCCTTGTATTTCAGTTGGAAGCGAATTAATTACTTCTTTAACTGATTTAATCCTTAAAGTATTACTTGAAGCTTTAGAAGTAACCTTCTTATTTTTCATAAATTACTGTGAGATTTCAAATCTACTTTTCTCCAGCTAACTTCAAAATCTTTTTCCAAATTTCTAAAGGGACCGGCATCACTGAAAGACGGGGAAGTCTTACCAGCTCAAAGTTTTTTAAATCTTTTTGGGACTTTAGTTCAGCTAAAGTAACCGGTCGGGAAAGCTTTTCGTGAGGTTTTAAATCTATAACCAATAGACGAGGATTTTTTTGTTTAGGGTCAGGATAGGGATTAGAAATTACTTCAGCTATACCGACAATCTGTTTCTCGTCTCCGGTATGGTAAATAAAAACCGAGTCCCCTCTTTTCATTTGGGACATATTTTTCAAGGCATAATTATTTTTAACACCGTCCCAGGTGGTTTTGCCGTCTTTTCCCAAGTCAGAATAAGAGTAAGTCGAAGGTTCAGTTTTCAAAAGCCAGAAGTTGGGCATATGGTCTCTTGATGAAACTAAAATAATTTAATTCTTCACGGAAGAAAGCAATTTTTTTACTTCAACCTCCAGCCCTTGCAAGTCCAAAAAAGGTGCCTTATCTTCGCAACCAGACAGTTGGTGCATCCAGAAATTGGGTTTAGGTGGCGATTTCTTCCAGCTGGCTTTAGGTCCATAAAGAAAATAGACATCCCATGCCGTTTTGTTTAATTTTAAGATTTTCCCCCACTCTAAACCGGTCAACTGCCTTTCATCCCAAAAGTAAGTTAAGCGGATATCTGCAAATTCCAAAGACCCTTGAACCGCAGCCACCTTGTTATCGCTACGCAACATCGGTAACCAGACAATATAAACTTTAAACTTTTCATCTTTTATATTCTTTAAAAGCTGTTGAATGACAGAGAACCCCTGCCTGCGACAGCATGGTCAAGTTGGTGACAGGAGTGAAACTAACCTGACTTTCTCTTTATCTTTTTGAAAAACATTTTTCAATTTGTCCAAATTACTTAATTGGAAAACTATTAACGTATCATCCCCCAGTTCACCCCAAGTCACTTTAGGTTTTAAATCTTCACCAGCTTGTTCAAGCAACTCCAAATCATTTATTTTCCCATTCTCATCAAATTCAAAATAAAGCTCCAATTCCTTTTCACCTATAGATATTTGAGCCAAAGCTGCATTTGCTGAAATAAATTTCAAATTTTCTATACTTTTAAAATCTCCCCAATTTTGAAGTGCATTTTCCCTTTCCCCCACCAAATTTTGAATAGGAAATGCCCGAAGAAAAGAATCAGAAAATACTGCTTGCAAATTCAGGGTATCCCCGGTTTCCAAAAACTTAAAGAAGCGTTCGGCAGCAATTCTGGCAGATGCTTTTGTTGAGGACACTACAACACTCTCCGGTTGGGCGTTTACATCTCCCCAAGAGAGTAATATTATTATTCCTATGACAAATAATTTCATATGTTTTTCTTTTTAAACTGCCGGAGGCCGGAATCGAACCGGCACCCTGAAAATCAGGGAGGGATTTTAAGTCCCTTGCGTCTACCTGTTCCGCCACTCCGGCAATTTTAATAGGTTACACTATCCCGTAAGGGATAAATAAAAAGTATCAAAAATATATACAAAGTCAAGGAAATTCTGTTTGAGCCGAATCTACCCAAATTATTCTATATTTCTCAAAAGGAATAGATAAAATAAAACAGCCTGAAAAAATTTACAGATAATGTCTCTTTAACTCAGAGGCATATTGCCTTCCTAAAAATTCTTTATTCTCGTCCAGCCAGGAGATGAAGTTAGTTTTTCCCTTGACACAATCTTCAACATAGAGAAGATTCTCCATCAAACCCTGCATTTCATCTTTGGTCAATAAGACATCCTTTACAAATAAGGAGATTATTTTAGCAAAAATTAGGGGGATAACTGGAGGCAGGTGGAGAATCTTGGAATTGCTTCTGACCTTAGCTTTAATTAAATGAACTAACTGGTCAAAAGTATAGGTGTCAGGTCCTGCAACATTAATAACTTTATCATGTTCCTCGTCTCGGGCTTGAATGGCAAGCTCCGCTAAATCATCCGCATAAATGGGCTGAACCAGATAATTACCGGCTCCAAAAAGACCAAAGAAAGGAAAATTCCTCAGGGACCAGGCAATGTTATTAATCAAAATATCTTCTCTGCCAAAAATCAAAGCCGGCCGGAGAATGGCATACTTCAAGCCGGATTCCTGAATAATTCTTTCAACCTCACCTTTTCCTCTAAAATATGGAAGATCTGATTTAGCGTTGGCGTTAGTTACACTTATATGGACAATTTTCTGCACCCCTGCTTTTTGGGCAGCTTCGACTAAAATTTTTGTATTGGCAACTGCTTTCTCAAAAGTCATATTCCCATAAGGAGTTCTTATCCAATAGGTGTTAAAAAGAGTCTCAACTTCCTTCAAGCTTTCAATAAGATTTTGGAGCTTGTCAAAGTTATAGGAGAATAATTCAATCTCCCGACCAAAAGGATTTTCTCTGTCGGGATGTACCGTGAGGGTTCTGACTCTTTCTTTCATAGAAAGTAATCTTTTAGTTATATATTTTCCGGTATAACTTAAGGCGCCTGTTACCATATTGAGTTTGTTTGATTCGTATCTTGGCTCTAATTTTTCCATACAAAGAGAGTACAGCTAAATTCTTTAGATTTTTAACGCTTCAAGCTGTGGGACATAATTCACAATCCTCTGTTATTCAGCTATCTTAACTTTTGTCCTGTGCAAGAACGGGCAGTTTTTCTTTGTACCATACAGTGACTCCTCATATAAAAAAATCCCGGTGGCGGAAGCCACTAGTTCACCTCCCTCTTCTTCCGCCAAAAATGAAGGGCGTAGACAAACTCCATTCGTGGCCACTCAGTCTCGGGATGAACTACCCCTACGCGAACTCCAGCACCTTAAAATAGGTAAAAACTATTTAAAAAAATACAAAGTCAAGAGAATTTTTGTTAGACTTATTTGAACCATCGAGAAAAATAGCCTCGTCTACAATCGGTGGGTTACCTACTCATCATCCTAAACAAAGTGAATGTTACTCCATAGATTTGAATTTTAGGTCATTAATTTTTTGTTCAAATAGCCGAAAAGAATTGAAGGTGAAGTAAATCTAAAATGGAAAACACCAAAACAAGTGGTACGACATATATAATCTTCCCACAGAATACACAATCCCAGAGAATAAGAATTTTAGTTGTGGACAAAGACGAGTCGGTTCTTAAGCTGATTCTGAGATTATTGACTGTTGAAGGTTATGAGGTGGAAACCACAAATGACCCTGTTCTTGCACTAGAAAAAACTAAAAAAACCGCTTATGATATTCTGTTAACTGACGTACACTTCCCCAAAATGGATGTGCTGCTATTGGCTGAAAACAGTAGACAGGCTAATCCACAGATTTGCATTCTATTTATGGCTGAGCCAGCAAGCTTAGAGACTGCTAAGCAGTCTGTCAAAATGGGGGCATGTGACTTAATCCCAAAACCTCTTGACCCAACAAAACTGTTACAAACAATAAAAAAAGCTATAAACCAGAAACTCGAAGAAACTAAGATTACCAGCGCTAAAGAGCTCGGTTGCCTAGCCCAATTAGAAGATGTCATTTTAAAAACCGGAGATAAAAAGAGTATATCCAAAATTTCACTTGGTTTTGCCTTAAGCAGTGTTCCGGCGGAATCCGGTATCTTCTTCTATAGGTCAAAAGACTCTAAATCTCTTCTCCTCACTTTTGGCTCAATATTACAAGAAAAAAAATTCGAGGTATTTGAGATACCTTTTGATAATAACTTAGATTGGCCTTCTAAAGAACAAGATAAGATTATACAAACCCGTCAGCCAGAAAAGCTTCCTGTTTTACAATATCTTTTTGAACAGCAATCTACTCTATCCTGGATAAATCGGTTCTGCGATCCCAGTACATCCTTGCTTTATATTCCAGTAACTTTTACTCAAACTGATATGTCTGCAATTATCATAAGGCTTAAGCCCTGGACCAGAGAAATTAAGGAATATGAGAAGAACCTTCTCTATCTGGATGCGCGGTTTACCGCTCTTTCCTTAGCAAACATAGATTTATTAAATAGTTCCAAATTGGCTAATAAAGAAGTCCAGTACTCGTATGAACAGTATATCGAATTAGAAAGACTTATCTCCAAAGAAGTAGCTGTGGCAGAAGTCGCTCATGAACTAAATAATTTATTGTTTTCCCTTCTCGCTCAATTAAACCTCTTAGAGAAGGAACTTAATAGTCAAAACCTCGATTTAGCACGTAAGCATCTGGCAATGACAAAAGAAACCATAAAGAATACTACCTTCTTTTCCAATGGCTTGCAGATGCAAAGAAAATTGACTACAGCGAAGGAACCCTGTGATCTTAATTCTATTATAGAAGAGATTGTAAGTTATGCTCAATTACAAAGTAAATTTAATTACGTGGAGATTGTTAAGTCTTTGGAGCAAGATTTACCCAAAATCAATGCTGACATCACTCAGATGAAACAGGTTTTTTACAATCTCCTTAACGGCGCAGCTGATGCCATGGGCAAAAGAAAAGGTGAAGGCGGTAAAATATCTTTAAAAACAAAGTTTGAGGCTGAGGGAAAATTTATACAGGTGGAAGTTGAAGATACCGGAATAGGAATATCCCCTGAGATTCTACCCTATGTATTCCAAAAGCCCATCTCCGCCAAGTCCGGTGGGTATGGATTTGATCTGCTAATCGCCAAGAGGATTATTGACCAACACGGCGGAACTATAGAAATAGATAGCAAACCACTTCAAGGAACTGTAGCTAGGCTAAAATTGCCGGTGCAAAAAGAATAATAAAAAAACAATTTTTGTTTCCGCTGGCAGAAGCCACTCGTGGTGAATCACCCGTGATGAACCACTAGGCTACCCATCACCAAATATGAAGGGTGGAGGCAAGCTTCGCCTGTCACTGGTATACAAAACCAGTATATGTATGGGCCTGGATCCCAGGACACGACATTGGTCACCAAGGATTAGTAGCGTATATCACAATTTCTGGAACAAAACTCCTATTCTCCATAGCTAGACATGAGACTACAGCATGTGCAATATCTTGAGGATATAGTTTATTTGGAAATAACCGCTTAGGTCCTGTTTTCTTCCCGAAATTAGTTTGTACTTCACTGGGGTTAACAAGGAATATTCGTATATTATAACGCCTCAATTCTTCCTGCCAACACTGCGTCATGCCTCGCAGGGCAAACTTAGTTGCAACGTAAGCAGAAGCATTTTCGTAGCCACGTAAAGCAGCTGTCGAACCTATATTGACTATAGCTCCTCGCTTTTGTTTCTTAAACGTTGGTATAACTTCTCTTGTCATAACCATAGACCCAACCACATTTGTTGTCCATACGTTTTCAAAGTGTTTTGTTTGCATTGACTCTACAGAGCTATAATGAGAAACACCAGCGTTATTTACAAGGACGTCTAACCCTCCTAATTCTTCCAAGGTTTTCTTAACAGCATCCTCACAATCCAACTCATTTCTAACGTCAGAGACTATTGGTATTACGCCTAGTGTTCTTGCAGCTTTATTGAGTAAGTTTTGGTCCCTCCCAGTAATAGCAATCTTAGCTCCCATCATCCTCATGGTTTCTGCAATCGCAAAACCGATCCCTTTACTTCCACCCGTAATTAGTGTTCTGCAATTTTTGATATTCATGAAATTTTTTGGAGTTGTGTCAGGAGCTACTCCTGACACTTTCATATTAAAAAATTATCCCAGAGGCGGATGCCACTGGGCAACCCTCTTATGTCATCCTAAACGTAGTGAAGGACCTCATACTTAAAAACGAGTTTCTTCGCTGGCGTTTACCCTGAGCTAAGTCGAAGGGCTCAGAATGACAAGTCCCCTCTTCATTAGTATTTTACAATCCAAATCAGAAACCCTTATCAAGAAAACTTTCCTTACTTACACTAAATAAATCGTTCCAAACAGAAATATCCAGACAATATCCACAAAATGCCAATACCAGGAAGCCGCCACAAATGCAAAGTGTCTTTTATCCTGAAAATGACCCAGGAGTAACCGCACATAAACTATGATCAAAAGTATTAAACCAGTAGAGACGTGCAGACCGTGGAAACCGGTCATCATAAAAAAGCTGGTCCCAAAAGTGCCGCTTTTTATTGTGAACTGATCATAGGCCTTCAAATATCCCCATTCATTCCCCTGCATCCACAAGAAAATCCCTCCCAAAATTATAGTCAAAAGAACCAAACGGCTGCACCAGACCCGCTTTCCTTTCAGGAACAGTGAATGTGCCCATTGAACCGTAAAACTGGAGCTTAACAAAAGAAAAGTGGCAATGGCTGGTAGCCGAGTTTCAAGATGTGGAGCGCCTTCCGGAGGCCAGACCGGAAAATGGGTTTTAGCATAATAATGATGAGCGAAAAGAGCCCCGAAGATAGCCGCTTCGGAGACTAAAAATAACTTCATTCCGTTGCGTAGCCATTTATCTTTTTCGACTAAATCTAGCTCGTTAAGCTTCTCTTTTAATAAAGCCTGGGCCCAGCCAGCCAAACCACCCAATGTAACCACTACCCCGAAAATTAAAATCCCTAAGCCGATTTTATTTCCCCACACATGTAGCACAATTCCAGCGGGGATAGAACCGGCACCCACAGCCAAGACTATAGGCCAATGACTGTTATGTGTCTGGTGTTCCTCAGATGAGTGATGTAAGCTGGCGTTAGACATGTTTTGGCTCCTTTGATCGCCTTAGGCAACCTCTGTATTGTTAATCATAATTCCCATAAACAAAAAATGTAAGAATTACCACACTTAGAGCAAAAAGTATAAGAATAATTCCTAATATTCTATTTCTCTTTTTTTGTTTCCGTAAAACCAAATCGGATTCCTCTCGGCTGGTTCTGAAAATAAATTGATTCACTTGTTATTTTTCTTCTCCTTGGGGAATAAGGTATAATGCATGGTAATGTTTTCTACTTCTGAGTCTAAATCAGATTTAAAAGAGTACAATACCGGCAGAATATATTCCTGATGGGGTAAAATTACCTGGTCGTCGAAGCAGAAACATTTGGTTAAGGTAAGCTTGGTTGCGGCATTCTCAGGTAATACACTATGTATTGGTCGGAAATGAATGGTATCATTGGATAAATTCACAAAACGATATTCGTTTTTGGCAGTTTCACCTAGCGGAATAGTTTGAAATGATTCTTTGGGTTTAAATAAAATAGGAGCATTACCAGCCACCACACTGGTAAACAGTACTGTCACCTGCCGACCATTTGATTTCGACTCTAAACTGCCCTTGGTATTAGGAGATATGGCTATTCCTACTTTCTGACAGTACATTCTGAACAAGGGGACATTGATAAAGGCAAAGACAAACATAAATATCCCCAAGCCGGCTAAAATCAAAAAAAGTTTTAGATTCTTTTTTTTCTTAGGTTGATTTGAGTCTGGTTCTAATTGCATTAAATTCACCTCACAAAGATTTATGCCAAAATACGTCAATTATGATTATTACGAATAAAATAAATAAATACAAAATCGAATAACCAAACAAACCTCTGGCATATCTAACACTCGGTTTTCTCCAGGCTAAAATTGCTTTCCATAAATACAAAATCCCTAAAATTAGGGCGGCTACTAAATACAGGAGACCGGCCTTTACCATAAGTAAAGCCAAACTGATGCCGAACAGCACCAGAGTATAAATAAAAATCTGGCGCAAAGTTTCTTTATCCCCTTTTACTACCGGAAGCATCGGTATTTTGACCTTTTGGTAATCTTCTTTAAGACATAAAGCCAAAGCCCAAAAATGTGGGGGAGTCCAGAAAAAAATTATCAAAAACAAAATCGTGGGAGTCAATTCCAGGGTGCCGGTGGCGGCTGCCCAGGCAATCACCGGTCCCATGGCTCCGGCTGCTCCTCCGATTACGATATTCTGATGGGTTCTGGGTTTAAGCCACAAAGTGTAAAATAAACTGTAATACAAAATGGTGAAAAGAGATAATATGGCGGAGAATAGATTAAAGAAAACTGCTAATATAGAAACTGCTAAGACTCCTAAAGTCAGGGCAAAAATTAAGGCCTGAATAGGAGAAATCTTTTTTAGTGGTAAAGGTCTTTTATGTCGAGTTCGCTCAAATTGGGAATCTATGTCTCTTTCGAAATACTGATTCAAAGCATTGGCACAGCCACCTGTTAAGGCAAGTGCCAAAACCACCAACAGAAACTTCCCTGGTTCGGAAAGCAAACTCTTCTCCACTACCAAAGCGGTGATTCCAGTTAAAATTGCCAAAAGTAAAATTTTTGGTTTTGTCAGTTTAAGGTAATCAAGTAAATTTAGCTTCATATTTTTTATATTTTGTCTATCTCTCTCCTTCCCTCTCCTTTGAGGGGAGGGCTAGGGTGGGGTGGTCAATTAACTATTCTCTTCTGCACCTCCTCAAAAATTACCTGAACCACTCCCCTAGGATTATTTAAAAATTCTCTATCATTGAAACGCAAGACCATCAAACCCTGACTCTTCAAATATTCTTCTCTTTTAAAATCATATTCTCTAACTTCTGCATCATAATGCTGACTTCCATCTAATTCAACAACTAATTTTGCTTGAGGACACAAAAAATCCAAAATGTAAGGACCAACCGGCACTTGTCTTCTAAAAGGGACTCGTAATAGATGGTGACGCAGAAGCGACCAAAGTTTCTTTTCACATTCAGTCATATTGTTTCTTAATCTTCTGGCTTTAGTGATAGAAGATTTGGATGTTTTCAGCAAATATTTTCTCATTGAATATTTCTCCACCCTTCCTTTATCCTCCCCTCGAAGGGGAGGGAACGGGTGGGGTCAGTTCTCATCCACTCACATACCTCACTTCATGAGTAATCAAGACCAAGAAACCAAAGATAAACAAACCGGTTGCCAAATGAGCCAAACTCATTCCAAAAGGGGCTTTCATCATCAAATTCCCGATGCCTAATAAGAGTTGAAAAATAGCCAGAGAGCTTACTAATCTTAAGGCAATTCTTCCGCGTGGTGATAACTTCTTTTTAATACTGATGAAAACCAAAATCATTATCATAATTAGAGCCAAAATTGCCCACCAGCGATGGATGAATTGAATGGTAAGCTGATTTTGAAAGAGATTGTGAAAAGGTGTCTTATAGATTGTACTCCAAAGAACCGACACAGGCGGGATCAGATAATCTCCCATTTTAGGAAAAGTATTCATAAACAACCCCGCTTTAGTCCCTGCCATCAGCCCCCCTGAAATAATCTGAATAAATAACACGACTGTAGTAACCCAAGCCAAAACTGAAAGTTTACTTTTCTGTTTAGCACTAGAACTCGGTCCTGAGCCTGAAATCTTTAGAGCCATCCATAAAAGCAAGCCAAAGAATAAGAACGCCAAACCTAAGTGAATGGCTACCAATTCTGCCTGCAATTCTCTTTTGACCACTATTCCGCCTAAAATGGCCTGACCCAAAAGTAAAACTGCGGCCGGAATTAACAATACTCTGATTTGTCTCCAGACAGGTTTAACTTTCAAACTTAATATAAAAACCGCCAAAAATATAATTCCAACAATGCTGGCTAAAAAGCGATGGATATACTCAATGGCAAACATAAATTTAAATCTGTTCAAAGGAATTTCAATGCTGCTTTGGGGGTCTGTCAGATTGGTTACCTGAGACTTATAACTTTGATAAACCTTCTGCCAATCTGCGTCAGACAAAGGTGGCAGAAGTGACCCGTTAATCAAAGGCCAGTCCGGGATGGACAAACCAGAGCCGGAGAGTCGAACTATTCCACCCCACAAAATCAAAACAGCCACCAGAATAGTCAGAATGAAAAGCCAGGAGGCAACTCTTCTGTGACCCTGAATGAGAGCTCTGGGAGTTGAGTCAACCTTTTCTTCAACTTCCGGGGAGGTGTATTTAAACAGCCACATCATTTCACCACTGGTATGGTTTCAAAATTTTCTGGCGGTGGAGGGCTGGAAATGGTCCATTCCAAAGTATTCTGAATCTGGTTGACATCCCAGGGGTCGGCTCCGGCATTCTTCGGTTTTCGCAGAGTTTTGAAAATGTTATACAGAATCAAAATCCCGCCGCCTATCATCAAAAGATACCCTAACATCTCAATCTGATTTATCAGAGCAAATTCCGGTCTTTGCGGATAAGAGGAAACTCTTCTGGGCATTCCTAAAATCCCCAGCCAGTGCATAGGCAGGAAAGTCACATTCATCCCGATGAAAATATGCCAGAAGGAGATTTTGCCTAATTTTTCATCCAAAACCCGGCCAGACATCTTGGGAAAATAAAAAAACAAACCGGCTAAAAGAGTCATCATGGAGCCACCAAAGAGTACGTAATGTAAATGTGCTACTACATAATAAGTATCATGCACCTGTACGTCAAAAGGAATCACGGCTAAGGTCAGCCCGCTCATTCCACCAATTATAAATAAAGAGATAAACGCTAAACCGAACCGCATGGCCGTCGTGAATCGTATGGTCCCTCCCCAAATCGTGGCAATCCAGGAAAAGATTTTGATGCCGGTGGGAACTGCGATAACCATGGTCATAAATGCGAAAATGGAGCGCAAGACCGGGTCAATACCACTGGCGAACATATGATGCCCCCAAACCATAAACCCTATAAATCCAATGGCGCAGGTGGCTAAGACTAAGCCTTTATAGCCGAAGATTTTTTTATGGGCGAAAGCCGGCAATACCATAGACACTAAACCCATCCCCGGCAGAACCATAATGTAAACCGCCGGATGGGAATAAAACCAGAATAGATGCTGATACAAGACCGGGTCTCCCCCCCCGGCCGGTTGGAAAAAAGAAGTTCCCAAAAGCCGGTCGGATAAAAGCATGGTGATAACCCCGGCCAAAACCGGTGTGGCTACCAGCATTAAAACCGCATTTACAAACCAGGTCCAGCTCAAAAGGGGCATCTTTAAATATTTCATACCGGGAGCCCGCATATTTATAATGGTCACCAGGAAATTTATGGCACCTAAAATTGAACCCATACCCACCAAGTGTAACCCGAAAATCCACATATCTACCCCGGCTGTACCGGAAAATTGCTTAGTGGTCAAGGGGGCATACCCGGTCCAGCCGGCTTGAGTGGTTCCGCCTGGTACCAAAAAACTGGAGAACATCAATATCGCGGCCGGTATCTGAATCCAGAAAGTAAAAGCATTCAGTTTGGGGAAAGCCATATCCCGGGCACCGATCTGAATCGGAACTACGTAGTTGCCGAAACCGACCATAGCCGGAATTATCACAAAGAAAATCATCAAAGTTCCGTGCATAGACATAACTTGATTGTACATCTCTGGAGTTAGAAGTTTGCTATCCGGAGTAAAAAGCTGAGAGCGAATTAACCCGGCTAAAGAACCTCCTACTACCGCATTAAACAAAGCAAACCATAAATACATAATTCCAATTTTTTTATGGTCGGTAGTGGTTAACCAGTCCTTGATGCCATCTAATTTAGATTTTTTGTAATCTGCCATTTTCCTCACCTGCTAAACTTAAGTTTTACTTTTTACCGGAGCAACAGTCGGGGTGGGAGTAACCGGTGCTGGCTTATTCTTTTCCACCCAGGCCTTAAATTCTTCATCTGAAACCACATTGACCGTGATATACATCAAAGCATGTAAAGCGCCGCACAACTCCGCACACTGTCCTTTGTAAGTTCCGGTCTGTAAAGCTTTAAACCAGGCGTGCGTTATCCTGCCAGGGTTGGCATCCTGTTTAACTCCGAAAGCTGGCACAAACCAGGAATGAATTACATCTACGCTGGTGCAGTTTAAGGTAACCACCTTGTTGACCGGCACCACTAACGGCTTTTCTGCAAAGTTAATTTCTTGCCGCGGATAACGGTATTCCCAGAAAAACTGATGTCCTATCACTTCCACCACTAAATCACTTTTGGGAGGCACTTCCATTTTTTTCAGAGTCGTGAAAGTCGGGAAAGCTATAATAACTAGGGCCAGAGCAGGCAAAATGGTCCAGGCAATTTCCAAACGGAGATTTTCATGAAAAGTGGCAGGCTTGGCATTCGGTTTGGCCTTGAATTTAACTATGGCGTAAAAAAGTAAACCTTCGGAAATAAATAGAAAGGGTAATATGACCAATAGTGAAATCCAGAAATTAGTTCTGACATCTTTGGCTAACGGTGTAGCCGGGTCCTGTAACCAGTTGGTCAGCGGTTCTTCTTTTCCCCATACCAGAGAAGCTGCCAAGATTAAAATAATGAGAGTAATAAGTCCGATTTTTCTTTTCATACTTATTCCGCCTCAGCTAACATTTTTACATAATTATATAATTCATCTAACTGGACTTTTGTCAAGGTCCCCAGGCCTGGTTTTAATCTTCCTGGCAGTCCCTCAACTACCATTTTGGTAAAAAGCTTTTTATTTTTTACCCATCTGGCATTGGGATTATTTAAAGATTTAGTAGTAACATAGGAAGAAGTATAAGCTGTGGTTATTTGAGTTGAATATTTTCCCTCACCTGAAGGACCATGACAGGAGGCGCAGTATTTTTGATACAAAAATTTTCCTTTTTCAGTCGGGGCAGTGCTTTTAATAAGTTTGGGTTGAATTTCCGGTTCAGCTATTTTCTGCATAGCTAAAATAATGGGAATTCGCGGACCGGTGGCGGTGGTAGTAGTCGTGGTTGTAGTTGTGGTGGCTGAGGTCGTGGTGGTTGTAGTTCCGGCTTCACCTCCTAATTTTGCAATCTCTTCCGGAGAATCATCCGGCGGGTTGGAAACCTGGGTACGAACAAAATGCACCAAAGCCCAGCGGTCTTCAGCCGGTAGTAAAACGAAAGCCGGCATTGAGGTTCCCGGAGAACCGTTGGTAATAGTATTGAAGATTTGCAAAGGGGCCGCTCCCAATTTGAATTTTTCAGTGTGGTAATTCCGGGGCTTGGGATTTAACTCAGCCGCTCTTTCACCATTTCCCATTCCTTCCGGACCGTGACAAGAGGCGCAGTTGACCAGAAACAGCTGTTTCCCCTTGGCAACCATATCTGGAGTCGAAATTCTCAACTTAGCCATATCCACTTTAGGTGCTTGAGTTACCGGTTTTTCCTTTTGGGGAGTCCTTTTTCCAATTGAAACTCCTCTTTGGTAACCATACCAAAATAGCCAGGCCACCAAAGCAGTTGCTATAACTATAATAATCAGCCAAAACAGAGGACTGTTTTTTATCTGGCTGGGACTCAATTTAAACTGTGGTAATTTAGGTTTCATAATTTTATATTTTTAAGAACCCACTGACAGTTATCCCTCCCAGTTAACAGATTCTAAAATTCTGGGGTCATTGTAAGCCAGAACTGAATTTCTCTGAAAAAATCTGGTAATAGCCATACCGAACAGTCCGACAAAACCTAAAAAGATGCCGATTTCCACCCAGTTGGGAAGAATTAGATTAGATTTAAAGTTAGGAGCCACAATCCAGTAAATATCCAGCCATTCTCCGATTATTACAATGCTGGCTACTATTATCAACCATTTCTCGTTGGCTTTGGCTTTCAGAGCCATCAATCCGAAGAAGGGAATAAAGAATTTAAGAAAGGTCAAAAGCACCGCTACCCAGACCCAGCCGTTCTGAAAACGTTTTAAAAAAAACACGGTTTCTTCCGGCAGATTTGCGTACCAGATTAGCATATACTGCGAAAATCCGATGTACGCCATAAAAACCGAGAAAGCAAACAACAGATTTGCCAAATCTTTCAGGTGATAGATGTTGGTTACCCCGGCTAAAGGACCTCTTTGCCTGAGTAAAATTACCAAGATTATTATAACTGACAGACCGGCTTGGAATAAACCGGCGAAACAGTATACTCCAAAAATAGTGGAGTACCAGCCCGGCTCCAAAGACATCAGCAAATCAAAACAGGCAAAAGTAAAAGTGAAAGCGAAGATGGGGATAAAGGCGGTAGAGAGATAAATATTTTTCTTGGATAATCCGGCATCTCCGGTGACATCTTGCTTTACAGAATTCCTGACCAATAAAGTCCCGAATAAAATCCAGACCGCCAAAAAACCGATTTGTCGCACCGAGAAGAAGGGTAAATTCAAATAAGGCGTGAATACCGGATGAGCTATGTGACCGTTAGCTTCGGCTCCGTGACTTGCTAATAACGTAGGATTGACCCAATGATAAAGCTGGCCTGAACCGATTATTATAAAAATTACAATGGCAGTTGCAATCGGTAAATAGGAGGTTAGGGCCTCGGCCACCCGGCGGACTGTCACCGACCACATCGAGCGTGTGGCGTGTTGTAAAGCGGTAAAGAAAATCCCGGCCAGGCCCAGGCACAGAAAAAAGAAATGATTGAACAAAAGGGAATACCAGGCTCTCTGGGGGTCGAATTTTAGGGCTAAAAGAAAAGTTACGATGCCCACCAGCAAAAAGAAACTTAGAGTTTGTTGAACTGAAGTTGGGAACTTCAAAGGTCCCGGATTATCTACTTTGGTTATTTTCGGCTCTAACATTCTGTTTATTCTTTGTTAACTTTATCTAAACAATCTTTCTTTCCTGATTCTGTTAGGTCAACTGCCACTCCGGACATTCTTTTCCCCGTGGCAGATGCTACTCGTGGTGAACTCGTGATGAACCACTGGGCTACCCACATCACCCACACCGTAGGTCGGGATCCTTTCCCGACCCAAAACGCGGGGAAAAGATCCCCGCCTACGAATCATATTCATTTCATTTTTTGGGCCATAAAGCTGCTGTGGTTGTATCCGGTTCATCCCCTGAAAAATCGACTTTTAATCTTTTCATATCTTCTAAATCTTGTTTGGTGGGATAAGCCGCTTTCAGCAATGCTCTGACATAATGCACAATTGCCCACCTCTGATAAGCATCCAACTGGGCATAGTATCCGGGCATATTACCTCTCCCCCTGGTTATCATATGATAAATCCTGCCGTCCTCCCAGTTCAGAATTTTGTCCGTCAAAAGTGACGGAGGGGCCGGAAATTTGGGTACAATGTAGCCGTTGCCTTCCCCCTTGGCACCGTGACAGACGATGCAAAAATTGTTGTAATATTTTCGCCCGGTCTCTAATACTGACAAAGTTCGCGGAAGCGGATTTACTAATTCCAGTGCTGGACTAACTGTATCCACTGTGGCGTATGGGTATGGTTCAAAATCTCGGGGAACTGTTCCCATTACCGGAATTCGGTTGGCCCTGTAGTTGGGGTCTTTGGGTTTAATCTCCTGGGTATGGATGGCTGGGGTGCGAACCATGTCGGGCATGTACTCAATTTCCGTTTTGCTCTTGGTTTTGGAGCAAGAGCAAATTAAGACAGCCAGCCACATTAGAATGAAACTACCCAGTAATTCTCTTAACTTCATAAGCTCCTATTTCTTTCAAAAATGCTGAAGGGTCAGTGACCCCCAGATTATCTTTTTCCGGAATAACGATGGCAAACTTATTATTGGTTATATTGGGGTCCAGGACAAACGGCTTAAATCGGGGTAAACCGCAAGCAGCCAATAAAGCCACAAAAGTCATCACTCCGCCAGCCAGAATTCCACCTTCAAAAGTGATAGGGACAAAAGCGGGCCAGGAGTATAACGGTTTGCCACCTACATTGACCGGCCAGTCAATAACTGAAGTCCACCACATAAAAAGATGTATCAAAGTTGCACCGCCTAAGCCGCAGATTAAAGTCACATAAGGGACCCAGGATGACCTGATACCCAAAGCTTTTTGTAAACCATGCACCGGATAAGGGGCATAAGCATCAAGATTTTTAAACCCTTTACCTTTTGTCTTGTGAGCTGCTTTCAGCAGTTCATCCGGATCTTCAAAAAACCCTACAACCAGTGGTGGTTTTAATTTTGCCATTTTAAAATCTATTCTCTTTTTTACAACCGCCGTAGGTCGGGATCCTTTCCCGACCAAACCTGGCGGGGAATAGATCCCCGCCTACGATAAATTTTGTATTAAGGGTTTTGAAATCCATAAATCAACCCTGTTTTTTATTAAACGGTTTAACTAATACAGCTTTGATTTCTGCCATAGACACCGTCGGAAAAAATCTGGCGAACAGCAAAAACATAGTGAAAAACAGACCAAATGAAGCCAGGGTTATCCCCATGTCCGGTAATCGGGGTGTATAGTAATCCCAGGTGGTTGGAATAAAATCATGATGCAGAGAGGTAACGATAATTACAAATCTTTCCATCCACATCCCCACGTTTACTAAGATTGAAGCAATAAACATCCAGACCAGACTTCGTCTGGCTTTCTTGAACCAGAAGGCCTGGGGAATGATTACATTGCAGATGAACATGGTCCAGAAAGCCCAGGCGTATGGACCGGTGGCCCGATTCCAGAACATGGACTTTTCAAAAGGATTACCACTGTACCAGGCCATAAAAAACTCAACTACATAAGCATACCCCACCATGAGAGAGGTTACCAAAATAATTTTGTTCATCACTTCCAAATGATTGAGGGTGATGTATTCTTTGAGGTTGAAATACTTCCGCATCGGTATTACCAAAGTTACCACCATAGCCATTCCAGAAAAGATGGCTCCGGCTACGAAGTAGGGAGGGAAAATGGTAGAATGCCAGCCCGGTAAAAGTGAAACCGAGAAGTCAAAGGATACGATACTATGAACTGATAAAACTAAGGGAGTGGCTAAACCGGCAAATAGTAAGTATGCTTTTTCATAATGATTCCAGTCTCTGATGGAACCGGTCCAGCCCAAAGACAAAAGTCCGTAGATTTTTTTGCGCCAGAAGTTGGTGGCTTTATCGCGTAAAGTGGCAAAATCCGGAATCAGACCCTGATACCAGAAAAGCAGTGATATAGTAAAATAAGTGGAGATGGCGAAAACGTCCCAGACCAAAGGTGAGCGGAAATTGACCCATAATAGCCGTTCATTGGGATAAGGAAAAACCCAGTAAGCAATCCAGCTTCTTCCAATATGCAGGACCGGAAACAAACCGGCACACATAACGGCAAATATGGTCATGGCTTCGGCTGAACGATTGATGGAGGTTCTCCAGCGTTGTCTTAACAAAAATAAAACAGCCGAAATCAGAGTACCGGCGTGACCGATTCCGATCCAGAACACAAAATTGGTTATATACACACCCCACATCACCGGATGATTCCAACCGTTGATTCCCAGACCGACTGTGACGTTGTAGTAAACAACTACCACACCCACTGCCATACAGGCCATAGAAAGCCCTAATAAGGCCAGCCAGGCCTTGGAAGGTTTTCGTTCCAGGGGCTGGGAAATATCCCTGGTTACGTCATCAAGCTTTATCTCCGGATTGACCAGAACTGTTGGAAACTCTTTTTGCTCTACGGGGGTCATTTAATTTAGTTTCCTATTTTTGTCATCCTGCCTATTTCTGTCATCCTGAACGAAGTGAAGGATCTCGTATTTAAAGTATTTTGAAAGCGAGATTCTTCGCTTACGCTCAGAATGACAGTTCTTTTTCCTTCGTAGGTCGGGATCTTTTCCCGACCATTGCGTGGAATTAATCCCCGCCAATGATAGAAATTTTTCTTTCTCTAACAAAAATATTTGCATCTACTTATTCCTAATCTTGGTTAAATAGGTAATCGACGGTCTGGTGTTCAAAACTTCCAGGGTGTGATATCCTCTGGGGTCTTTACTCAACTTAGAAACTTTACTTTCCGGGTCATTTAAATCTCCAAAAGTAATGGCCTCCGCCGGACAGGTTTGCTGACAGGCGGTTTTGAAATCCCCGTCTTTGACTTTGACACCCACTTGCTTGGACTTTTCTTTGGCTTCCCGGATTCTCTGGATACAGAAGGTGCATTTCTCCATCACTCCCTTGGTTCTAACTGTTACATCCGGGTTCAGCACTAAATCCAGAGGTGTAGCCAAGTTTTCATTATAATCAAACCAGTTAAATCTTCGAACTTTGTAGGGGCAGTTGTTGGAGCAATATCTGGTTCCCACACAGCGGTTGTAAATTTGCAAATTCAGTCCCTCATCATTGTGTAAAGTTGCAATAACCGGACAAACCGTTTCACAGGGAGCATTTTCACAATGCTGGCAAAGCATGGGCTGATTCACCACTTCCGGATGCTCCGGGTTACCGGTGTAATATCTGTCAATCCGAATCCAGGACATCTCCCTTCCTCGCCAAACCTGCTCTTTTCCTACTACCGGCACATTATTTTCCGCCTGACAAGCCAGCATACAGGCATTACATCCGATGCAACTATTCAAATCAATGGCCATCCCCCATTTGTGCCCTTCATATTTATGGGTTGACCACATAGTCGTCAATTCTTCCTTTTCATGCCCGGCTTCGGGATTTTTCTGATATTCTTCCAGGGTAGCTTCGTAGATAACCGGTCTGCCGTTGATATAATTATGCCCTTGTACATTGGCTAACTTAGCTTGTTTGCCGGTTTTCTTAATTTCCACCGGAAGAGATGAAGACAGCAAGTGTCCGTTTTGAATTTTAGACCATCTGAAAGCATTTACGCCCACATTATTGCCCACTCTGCCGACTTTTTCTCTTCCCCAACCGACAGCTACAGTGAAAACTTCCGGATGGGTACCCGGTTGAATATGAACCGGAATCTCTTGAGTCACACCATTAACGGTTAAGGCCACCACATCTGATTCTTGCAGTCCCAGTTCATCGGCTGTTCTGGGAGCGATATTGACATAATTGTCCCAGGCAATTTTAGAAACCGGATCCGGAGTTTCCATTAACCAGCTATTGTTGTTAGCTCTACCATCAAACTGCATAGCCGGAGTGTAAAGAGCCAAAGTAAATTTCGAATCAGGTTTTTTGATTTTATCAAGTTTGGATAAAGCCGAAGTTTTAAACTGACGTGGTGAAACTTTTTCAACAGAGCGGTCAACTGTATCAAACAGACCCTGCCTTAAAGCTGAAATCCAAAAACCCTCAAAACTCGCAACTAAATCATTTTTCAAATAAATTTCTTTGTACCAGGTATCTTTCAAAAAATCATGCCAGGAAGTATATTCCTTACCCGAAGCCGAACCCTTGATTTCACGCCTTAATGATAAAAGCGAATCTTCCCAGCCGCGGTTATCGTGCAAAGGAGAAATAGTGGGCTGCATTAAACTGTACAAGCCCCGCTGTGGCTCGGCATCACCCCAGGATTCCAAGAAATGCAGAGATGGTAGTACAAAATCACAAAGCCACCCGGTTTCATCCGCACGGTCACCTAAATAAACTCTGGTTTTGACTCTCTGGAGGGCTTCTTCAAAACCTGCTGATTGAGGCAAACTGTAGACGGGATTGTTTCCATAAATCAAGACCGCCTCTACTCTACCGGCTTTCATATCTGAAATTAAATTAATAAGTTCAGAATAAGAGCCTTGAGACTGTTGACTGACACTCTGTACTCCATCAACAATATTTCCCTCATTTTCCAAAGCTGAGTTCAAGAGGTTCGTAACAACATGTAAAGCTATAGCAGAATTATCTCTGACAGTCAGTCCTCCGGTATAAACCAAGCTTTTCCCTCTAGCTGACCTTAAATCTGCCACTACCGATTGGATAGTCCCTTCCGGCAGACCGATTTCTGTTTCCACTTTTTTAGCTGAATAATCCTTTAAAATATTTTGCACCAAAAGGTCTGAAACAAATCTGGATTTATTTTCAGATATAATGAGTTGATGCGCCAAAGCCAGTCCGACTTTGATTAAATCCTGGGGTTTGACCAGATAGTGCAAATCCGCATTTTGACCGGTCATAGATAAAGCCGGCTCAAACGAAATAACTTTGGACATCTTTTCGTCTCTAATTTTCCGCTGGTGGCCGAAACCATAAGCAAACTCAGTTTTAGAATGTCCCCCGGCTAAGGGATCGGCTCCTAGTAAGACTACCACTTCGGCTTTATTGAAGCGGTAACGCGGCAAAATTTTGTTGCCGTAACAAAGTTCTTGGGCTTCGAAAATTTCCTCTTCGGAGAGAGCCTCAAACGTGATATGCTCGGCATGGGGAAAAGTTGAGAGAAACTCTCTAAGCAATCTTTTGTGAGCCGGACCGTGAATCGTGCCTGTTAAAAGTACAATTTTTCCTTTGGAAGATTTTAAAGCTTTAGCAATTTCAGTATCTGCAGTTTTCCAATCAGTTTTTAAGATTTGACCGGAAGGTTGAGAAATTTTGACTGGGTTTCTTAATCTATCTGGATCATACAAATCTAAAATGGCAGCTTGCTCTGTGGCGGACAAAGTCCCTTTATTTAAAGGGTGGTCCGGGTTTCCTTCTAATTTTATGGGACGCCCCTCGCGGGTTTTAACTAAAATCCCTGAGCCGGCGTCAGATCCTCCGTGTGTGGAAGAATACCAAACTGCTTTTCCCGGGACTATTTCTTCGGCCGGGTCTAAATATGGAACAATTTTTTCAACCGGCCTTCTGGCACAGGCCGCTGCTGCAAATACTGCCGCTGCTCCGGCTAATTTCAAGATATCTCTTCGACTAAAAGTTATATCATTATCGCCTTTGGACTCAAAAAATGACTGGGGCTTGGATAAAAACTCCTCTTTCTGCAGTTTTTTAAACTCGGCATCCTGATGAAACTCCGAAAGAGTGCTCCAGTATTTTTTATGAGGGTTTTCTTTGTTAGTCATTTTTAAATTTTATTATCACTCATTCCTACTTGCCTTTACCACCTTTTCCAGTGGTGAACTCGTGATGAACCACCGGGCTACCCACTACACATGCTTATTTTTAGATTTTTCTCACCAACGCCTCCTGAGTCAGCCCGTAGGTCGGGATCTTTTCCCGACCAAAGCGGGGAATAGATCCCCGCCTACGATGAGTATTTTTATTTTTTTTGTCCATCTCAGTTATGACAAGTATTACACTGAATTGAGGCTTTATTCTCTCTGTGACAACTAACACAATCTCCCATATTCAATCTCCTGTATTGATAAACTACCTCCATCTGCTCTACCGGACCGTGACAGGTCTGACAGGCAATCCCCTTGGCTATGTGCATAGAATGATTGAAATAAACAAAATCCGGCAGGCTGTGGACTCTGGTCCATTCAATCACTCTTTTTTCAGTATAAGCTTTGCGCAACTCAATGATATTGGGCTTACCGGTCGCCACCATGTTGTGGCAACTCATACAGGTAGACATGGCTGGAACCGTGGCGGCAGTAGACCTTTCCACATTGCTGTGGCAGTATAAGCAGGGAATTTTATTATCGCCGGCATGAATTTTGTGACTGAAAGCCAGTGGCTGAAGGGGAGCATAACCGCGGTTGTCGTTCATCTGCGTGAAAACATTCCAGGTGAGATATAAAAATATGGCTGCCAATGCCACCAGAACTTTAGTCTTGGTATTCACCTTAACCTAAGCCCTCTGATTTGAGACCATTTTTTTAATATGACTGCTTGCACCTTTTTTCACAAGCAAGCCCATAAAAAATACCCCTCGCTTTTCATCTTGCTCATATCTAAAATTTGAAGTTTAGTATAATCAAAAGAAATTTATTGTCAAGAATAATTCTCATTCTCAATAAAATTTAGTCGATAGATGTTTCATCTTTTATTTGACATCAAGTTGTGGCACAAATCGAGGAAACCAGTTTTATTTTTTTCTCTAATCCTTAATCCCTAATCCCTGTATTTTTCCGTCTGGATACTGTAAGTAAAAGAGGCGGCTTCCGGATTCGAACCGGAGAATAGAGGTTTTGCAGACCTCTGCCTTACCACTTGGCTAAGCCGCCAAACAAAGTTTGAGTTTAAAAGCGGGAAACGGGATTCGAACCCGCGACATTCACCTTGGCAAGGTGACGCTCTACCAACTGAGCTATTCCCGCATTAAGTACCCTTATTTTAAGATACGGCGAAACGACTCTAAATAAAAATAAAGTATAAGGAGTTTTTGTCAAGCTGATTTTGGGGCTGACCCCTCCCTAATCCCCCTTCAGGATGAACCCCTCAAAGAGAGGGAATTAAACCGCTCTAAGGGTGAAGCGGAATCATTTCAACAACCGGCACCAAACTTAAAAGAAAAATGAGAAAAAATAATAAGAGTAAGACTGGCTCGGTGAAACCGGATCGAAAAAAGGTGTAGCTTAAACTTAAAAGGGAGAAACGGTTGATGCAGAATAAGACAAAATTAAAGGAAAATGGTTTTTCTTGAGCCAGGTCAGGTTATTCCCTTAACCTATATCACACGTGAATAAAAGTGACGCTTAATTTCTTACCAACACAGGGGAGGAGCTGGTCTCCTCCCCTATTAGGTAACAGTATTTCACAATTATTTTCCTACTAACTTTACAAATTCCGGGTCACTGCGAAGATTGTCAAAAGCGTCGGCGCCTCTGGCTGTCTCGCGAAATGCTCGGTCCATATCGATCGCTTTTTTCAAATTGCTTAGGGCTTCACCTTTTCGATTCAATTTGGAATTACAGGTGGCAATATGGTAATAGGCGTCCGCGGCTGGTTTTATTTCCACGGACTGATAGAACTTATCTATGGCTTCTCCATAGCGGGCTAATTTCTCCAAAGCCCAGCCCCAGTTATAATAAGAGTTATCATGTCTGGGGTTAATTGAGGTGGCTTTCTGATATTTCTCAATCGCCTCTGTGTATCGCCCTAAGTTCCCCAAGGCCACCCCCCAATTGTAATAGGCCGAAGCGTACTGGGGATCAAGCTCCGCGGTCTTTTTGTATTTTTCAATCGACTCCTTATATCTGCCTAACCTGTCCAGAGTCCAGCCCCAGTTATAGTAAGCATCGGCGTAGCCGGGTCTGAGTTCGACACTCTTTTTGTATTTCTCCAAGGCCTCTTCATGTCTGCCCAAACTCCCCAGATTCCAGCCCCAGTTGTAATAGGACTGGCCATCCTTAGGGTCAAGCTCGACTGCTTTTCTAAGTTTCAATATGGCATCTTCATAACGACCTAATTCACCCAAAGACCATCCCCAATTGCTGAAAGCTAGGGCATAATTGGGATCAATTTCGGTAGCTCTTTTTAACTTCTCAATGGCTTCTTCATGCCGACCTAATTCTCCCAAGCTCCAGCCCCAGTTGTTATAAGCTTTGAAATCATAAGGGTCCAGCTCGGTGGCTCTGCGGCAGTATTCTATGGCTTCAGTATGTCTGTCCAATTCTCCTAAGGACCAGCCCAGGTTGGTGTAAGCCAGAGCGTAGTTTTTGTCAATATCGATGGCTTTCTTTAACTTTTCAATGGCTTCTTCATGCCTGTCCAACTCCCCTAAGGACCAGCCCCAGTTGTTGTAGGCATCAGCATAGTTGGGATTAAGCTCGGTTGCTCTTCTGTATTTTTCTATAGCTTCTTCATACCGGCCTACCTGACTTAAGGACCAGCCCCAGTTGTAATAAGCATCTGACTGGGGGTCGATTTCGGCTGATCTTTTGTATTTGTCAATGGCTTCGGTGTAGCGACCCAATTTACCCAAAGCCCAGCCCCAGTTGTAATAAGCGTCTGAATAGCGGGGGTTAAGGTCGATTGCCTTACGGTATTTTTCTAGGGCCTCTTCATATCGTCCTAAATCTCCTAAGGCAACTCCCCAGTCGTAATAAGCGCCGGCATCCTTGGGATTATCCTGGGCTATTCTTTTGTAATCATCTAAGCTTGTTTGGGCGAAGGCGGTAAGGGGTAAAGCAAGAGTAAATACTAAAAACGCTGCTAAAATCGTCAGAGGATACTTCCAATAATTTGCTTTCATTTTACCTCTCCTTTCTGGTTGAGTTTTTTCTTTTAACCCTATCTCCTTTTCGGCTAAAAAATGGAGAAGTTTACTGCTGTTTTAAGCTGTGGAAAGGGGAAATAATTATCCCTCTACTCTGAAGTGGGGCTGTCTGTAAACTGCTGGGTGAGCTATCTATCTAAGTATCCAGGCCCCTAAGCTTAAGAGAAAGATTAAAAAGAAAAGCAGGAGCAAAACCGGCTCGGTGAAGCCGGATTGGAGAAAGGTGTAGATTAGACCTAAAAGGGAGAAAATGTTGATGCAGAATAAGACAAAATTATATGAAAAAGATTTTTCTTGTGGCATAGAGATATTATCTCTTTTTCCACCCCTCCCTTACCCTCCCCTCGTAGGAGAGGGAAGTAAACCCCTCCCCAGCAAGGGGAGGGTTGGGGTGGGGTGCTAATCTGCAACTAATTTTTTAAATTCTGGGTCATTGCGAATGTTGTCAAATTCTGGATCGGTTTTGGCCATTTCTTTACTTTTTTCGTCAAGTTCAATAGCTTTTTTTAAGTATTTTAGGGCTTCTTCATTTTGTTTCAGCATTGAATAGGCACAGGCTTGGTTATAATAAGCCAGTGAATCCTTTGGGTCAATCACGGACGCTTTCTGATATTTTTCTATAGCCTCTTCATACTTTCCTAAAATATCTAAAGCCCATCCCCAATTCACATATGCCTCTTCATACATAGGACTAATTCCCAAGGTCTTCTGAAACTTCTGTATGGCTTGTTCGTATCTTCCTAAGTCAATTAAATCTACTCCCCAATTATAATAAATATCTGCATCCTTGGGGTTAATTTCAATTGCCTTCTTGTATTTCTCAATAGCCTCCTCACGCCGACCTAAATTACTTAAAGCTATTCCCCAACTGGTATAAGCATCATCATACTTAGGATTTATCTCAATTGCCTTCTGATATTTTAATATAGCCTCTTCGTATTTTCCTAAATCATCTAAATCTAATCCCCATCTATAATAAGCTCTATAATCGTTAGGGTCGATGACCAGCAGAGCCTTAAGCTCACCAATTGCTTCTTCTAATTTACCCTCCATATGATAATTATATGCCATAGCCTCGTGCACTTCTTTGCCAAAGATTGCACTTTTTAACTTTTCATAAATCTCAATAGCTTTTTTATAATCCGATTCCATTAACTCTTTTACTTGTCTAGCTACATCGTTAGGTTTAAAAAGTATTTGTTTTTGAATATCCTCAGCTCTTATTTTTTTGACGACCGGCTGAATCTGCGTTCCTTTCTTTTTAATTTTCTTAGCAGCACGCCTCTTAAACTTTGCACTCACCTTTTCACCGCCAACCTCTTCCAAGCTTTTTAGAAGCTCCTTTATTTCTTTTTCAAATTTGGTTATAAAGATATAAAGTAAAGCGAAAATTATAACAGGCCAACTGAGAACAGCTTTCAAATAGTCTATAATCAACCTTCCGATTTCTATTGGGTCTTTTGTTACTTTAAAAAATTCTATTACCATAAACATTACCATAAGAACGAAAACCAGTAACAAAGCTACCAATACATATGAAGTCCACTGTGAAGAAAAATTATTCAACATCTTAATTAAATAATTCATTATTCTCTTCATTTTTTGTCTTTATTTACTCCTTCCTCGCCAACCTAAACACCTCCACATATTTTTCAGCCGCTTTTCTCCAGGAAAAATCCTTCTCCATCCCCCTGCGCATCAGCCCCTCCCAGACATTTTTATTCTTATAAGTCTCCACCGCCCGTCTCACCGCCTCCAAAAACTCCAAAGGGTCATAATGCATAAACACAAACCCGGTCCCGCTATTTTTCTTAGGGTCAAAATTTTCAATCGTATCCGCCAGACCGCCGGAGTAACGCACCACCGGAACCGTCCCGTATTTCAGAGAATACATCTGGTTCAAGCCGCAGGGTTCGTAACGGGAAGGCATCAGATAAATATCCGAGCCGGCTTCAATCAGATGAGCCAATTTGTCATCAAAACTAAAAAAACATTTAAATTTCTTAGAATATTTTTTCTCCAGATCAGCCAGGGCCTTCTCATATTTTTTATCCCCGGTACCCAACAACACCAGCTTAACATCCATAGCGAACAAATCCTCGGCTATCTCTTCCAAAAGGTCCAACCCTTTTTGTTCCACCAAGCGGGATATTATCCCCAAAACCGGAATCTCCAAATTAACCCGTTCCCCCGATTTATCGGGGTCAGGGTGAACCGGCACAAACCCGCATTTCTCCCACAGGCGTTGCTTGTTTTTCTTTTTGCCGGATAAATCATCTTTGCTGTAATTATAAGGAATCAAGGGGTCGGTCTCCGGGGACCATTCGGTCTCATCCACGCCGTTTAAAATTCCGTATAAATCCAAATTTCTCTGTCTGACCACATCTTCCAAGCCGTAGCCGAAATCATGGGTAGACTGAATCTCCACCGCATAAGTTTCCGAAACCGTGGTCAAAGCATCCGCATACAGAATCCCGGCTTTGAGGAAGCACAGCTTCCCCTTATGCTCAAATTTATTTTTTTCAGAAGCAAGCTCTGTCGGCAATCCCAGCTTGGCCAAGCTTTCTTTGGGATAATTTCCCTGATAGGCAACATTTTGAATGGTAAAAACCGAACCGGTGGATTTGAAGAAGGAATCCTTCTGATAAATAGTTTTCAAAAAAACCGGCACCAGGGCGGATTGATATTCATGCGGATTTATCACATCCGGCTGGAAACCGACTGCCTTTAAAGCCTCCAAGGCCGCTTTGGAGAATAAAATGAATCTTTCATCATTATCCGGATAATCCAGACCTGTGGTAGGATCCTGGTACATTCCATCCCGGGCGAAGTATTTGTCACATGAGATTAGGAAACATTCAACTGAGCTGTCCGGCAGCTGGCAGGATTTTACTTGAACTGATTCAACTTGAGGGCCTAAAGTTATTTTAAGAGAGGGGGTATTTACCGAAGTCAAATTATACAAACCTTCATCCAGGTTTTTATATTTGGGCAGGATGACTTTGACCTGGTGTCCTAAAAGGGCTAAATTTTTAGCCAAAGCCGAACACACATCTGCCAGCCCTCCGGTTTTTGCCAGAGGAAAAATCTCCGGAGCGATAATGGCAATTTTCAGATTTTCAGTTTTCAAGACACCCTCCTTTTAAACTAAATTTTAAAATAAAACATAAGTTTTTGTCCGAATAAAAAAGCGGGGAATAAACCCCGCCTGCTATATTCGGTCTTTTTGAATATTTCACACTTTCTGACATGAGTTTAGGGATTTAGAACATTTTAAATTCCTAATCGCCATCCAATTTTTTCGAGATTTGCTCCAACAAGCTTCCCCTGTTTTCCGGGGTGACCGTAACTAACTCCACATCTTTTCTTTTTTTCAGTTTATCCAGTTGGGGATGTTCGGTGTAAAGAACGGTCGCCAAAACTTTATTTTTGGAATCCAGGGCTTTGCGGACTACTTCCAAAAACTTGGGAGAAAGCAGTTCCATCTTGCCGATTTCATCAATCACAATAATTTTATCCGAACAAATGGCCTGCTCGATTTCCCTGATTCCTATTTCTTCGAAGTCCCGCAGGTTGACTTTGTATTTACCGATTTTGTAGACCGAGGGGAAATTCTGGTGAGCTAAAATAGCTGATTTACCGGAAAAAGTAACGAGAGAAAAACCGACCCGGTCACCGTTTTGCATTATCTGGGAGGTAAAAAATCCGGCGATGGGAGACTTGAGCTCAAAGGCAATATTTTTAATCAAAGTGGTTTTGCCAGATTTGGGTAACCCGGTTAAAAGAATGTTCACGACCGTAAAATATATAATATTTTCTATAAAGCAAGTATTTCAAAAAAAATTTCCGACCGTCACCTTATATTTTCCCATATATTGCACAAGCAGATTTTATGTTTGCTAATTAGCTTTTGTTTTTTATATTACTCCAAATTCAGGAGGAAAAATGGAGCAAAACTCTAAAAAAGACAGTCGGAGTAATTTAATCGGCGGAATAATTTTAATAGGGGTAGGTTTTATATTTTTATTGTCTAATCTGGGTATTGTCCCCCACATCGGCACCATGTGGCCCTTGTTTTTAATCATCGTGGGAATCGCCATCATAGTGGGCGGGAGCAGAAGAAAGAAAAAAGATTCTGCTGCCAGTTAAGGTAATACTATTCAGAATTTTAAAATTCAAATCAGAAAAGCTTTCTTAAATGGATGAGACTTACTTCCCGGTTGAACCAATACCCCCAGAAAAAAAGCCCGTACCCGGCATAACTTATTTTACGGTCTTTTTCTTACTGATTGGCTGGCCCCTGATTTCATTAGTCTTTATGGGGGATTATTCACCGCAAGATTTGAGTTTTCAGGATTTGGCCTATCAGGTTTATCTCCCCACTATCATAATTGAAGGGCTTTTATTCTTATTGGTTCTGTTGACCATAAAAAAGGAAGAAGGTAAATTTTCACTCTCCCAAATCGGCTTCAATCAGTTCAATCTCAAAAATCTGTTCTTGGGTTTTGTATTTGTGATTGTTTCTAATATAATTCTAGTAGGAGTGGCCTTGCTAATGAAAGGAGTGGGGATTTTGCCCCAAAAAGATATAAGTTTCTTAATGCCCCAGTCGTCAGCGGAGAAACTTCTGTGGATTTTTATGTCCTTCTCGGCTGCGGTCAGTGAGGAAGCTGCTTTCAGAGGGTATCTGTTGACCAAGTTGAATTTATGGATCAAAAATATCTGGTTTATAGCTATTTTATCCAGCTTAGCGTTTGGTATGGGACATATTTATCAAGGAGTTGGGGGAGTGATTTTGACCGCTCTTTATGGATTTTTCTTCGCCATCTTATTTTTGTGGCGAAAAACTTTAGCCCCTTGTATTTTCGCTCATTTTATTCAGGATGCCGCTGTGGTGTTTTATCAGTGGCAGGTCTGAGACTAAACCCTCCCCTTAAAGGAGAGGGCAATATCACTTTAATACTTCTTGATAAACTTGATAAGTTTCTTCCACTGTCTTTTTCCAGGGAAACTTCTGGGCCTGTTTTAAGGCCTTGGCGGAAGTTTCTTGATATAATTTTTGATCAGACAAAAGCTTTAAAATGTTTTCAGCTATTTCCTGTGGGTTATCCGGATTGAATAGCAGTTCTCTATCTTCCACAATTTCCGGCAGAGAAGTTCGATTAGCCACAAGGGCAGGTGTCCCGCAAGCCATAGCTTCCAGAGGTGGCAAGCCAAACCCTTCATAATAGGAAGGGAAAACAAATAAATCAGCCGCGTTATAGAACAATGCCAAATCTTCCTCTTTGGGAAGATTGGAAAAATACAGGACCTTGTCTTGAATTTTTAGTTGAGAAATCAATTGAGCAACTTCCGGAGTTTTATAACCAATTCTGATTAAAATAGTTTCTGGTATTTTCTTATTCACTATAGCAAAGGCTTTGACCAAATTGGAGACATTTTTTCTCCATTTTTCAATGGCCACATTGAGGATAATCTTTTTATTCAAAGGCAGTCCGAGTTTTGTTCGACAGGCATTTTTATCTTGCGGCTTGAAAATATCCAGATTGGCTCCCAGATGCACTACTTTGATTTTATCCGGAGGTATTTTAAAAGTTTTAATCAAATCATTTTTGGTGCTGTGTGAATCAGATAATATTTTTTGGGCTTTTTTAATCCCGGAATAAAGATACATTCTCCCCCATTTTTGAATGATACTGGTCGGAATGAAAAGAGGCGCTAAATCGTGAACCGTGATTATAAAGGGCTTATCAGTCAAAAGAAAAGAAAGGTTCTGGCTGACGACATGGTAAAAGTCGTAATCAGGAATTTTCTTTTTAATCCTCATCCAGAAGAAAGGTTTATTATCTGCCAAAAGTGAATCTGTTCTGGCTATAACTTCTCTTTCATTCCCCGGATTTTTTACCAAAGTTCTGTTTAAAAAATTCAAATAAAGATAGTCAGTGGGAAATTTGTCTTTTAAAAATTCATACAAATATTGCCCGTATTTTCCAATTCCTTCGTTGACATCCAGGTCTGTGATTAAGGCTATTTTTTTATTTTGAGACATAGTTTATTTTAACTTTTCAGAAGGTCTCCGTGTAGGGGCGGAGTTTACCTCCGACCTCATTTTCTGTCATCCTGAACGGAGTGTTCGCCAAAGGCCAATCCGCCTATGGCGGAAAGGATCTCACAGTTAAAAAACCGAGATTCTTCGTTTCACTCAGAATGACAACCTCATTTGGGAGGAGACAAGCTCCTCCCCTACGCAGCTATTTTTTGACTGCATCCTCATAAGTCTTTTTCAATTGTTTAATAATTTTATTCCAAGCGAATTTCTCTTTCACGTGGTTATAACCTTCTTCCCCTAATCTTTTTGCCAGATTTGTATCTGCTAAAATTTTTTTCAAAGCCGTCGCCAGTTCCTCTGAATTTTTCTCCGGCACCAGTATTCCTGTTTTTCTATCAATCACAATATCCGTAATTCCGCCAACGTTGGAAGCAATCACCGGCTTTTTATAACTCAGGGCTTCAATCAAAACCACTCCTAAACCTTCAGTATCTCCTTTTTCATCAGTAATAGCTGGCAATACAAAAACCGAACAGTCTTGATAATAATTTTTCAAACTTTCATCATCCACAAATCCGGCGAATATTATTTTATCGTCTAAATTTTTCTCTTTGGCCAATCTGTGCAGGTTTTCTTTTTCCGGGCCTTGACCAACGATTACTAACTGAGCTTGGGTATCTTTCACGATTCTGCCGAATGCCTCTATTAAGTATTGTACCCCCTTCCTTTCAACCAATCTTCCCACAAAAAGAATATTTTTTGGCTTAGATGAACTTTTTTCAGGAGCTAAATTCTTTTCAGATATGCTCACCCCATAGGGGATAATCTCAACTTCCCTCTTGAACAAATTCACAACTTCATTATAAGTATGGTGTGAAATGGCAATTACCTTGTCAGAACTTTTGATTGACCATTTTAAAAACGGCTTAAAAATAGGAATTTTGAATTTGACCCATCTCAATTCCACGCCGTAAAATGTGGAAACAATTGTAGCTTTGGAGACTAATTTTGCCAGAAAACCGAACCAGAAATGTGGAACCACCCAGTGAACATGAATAACATCAAATTTTTCCTTGAGGCAGAGTTTTATAATGGAAAAGCTGCCAAACAAAAGATAAAAAAAAACTAAAACTTTGGGCAGAATTCCTTTGGCAACTCTGTCGGGTGCGGTCTCATCATGAGTCAAATTTTCCCATTTAGCGAAAAAATAGCGAAAGCGATGAACAGGAAACCCATAAACCTGGTGAGATTTTAAACCCTTATAAGAAGGTGAAAAGACCGTTACTTCGACCCTTTCGCTTTTTAATTTTTTGATGGTTTCAATCATCCAGGGTGTGATGACATCACCTTCATAGCGGGGGAAGGCAGAAACGATGTAGAGAACTTTCATTTATTTCTTGATACTTTTTTTCAGCTCATCTACTTTTTCCGAGACATTGGCAATTGCTTCTGCCAGAAAACCTAAGATGAAAAATAAAATTCCGGAAAGCACCAAAAGCATCACCAGATTCAAAAGGGGTCTGAATCCAGTCTCAAAGAAAATTCTTAGAACTAAGGCAACTATACCAGCTAAAATTCCCAAAAAAGTTAAAATTAGCCCGATGGACCCGAACAAGAGCATGGGCTTTTGCATAAAGGTCAACTGAAATTTAACCGCGAATAAATCCAGCACCCCGACTAATATTCTTCCCCAGCCGGAGTATTTTGATTTTCCGAATTTGCGGGGATATAGGTTGACTTTAATTTCAGAAACTTTATAACCTTGTTCGGCAGCCAGTACTACCAAATATCTGTGCCAATCTTTTCTTAAAGTAATGTTCTCAATAATCTCTTTTTTGAAGGCCTTAATCGAATTCAAATCATGAATCGGAGTCTTGAACAATTTTTGCGATAAGCGGTTATAAACATTGGAAACCAATTTTTTTTCGTATTTCCCCTGCTTCCAGCCGGTAACAATATCTGAACCATTTTGGATCTCCGCCACCATACGCGGAACATCAAAAGGGTCAAACTGCAGGTCCGCATCAAAGATTACGTAAATATCCCCTTCGGCTATGGAAAAACCGGTTACCAGAGCCTGGGTCTTTCCCAAATTCTGAGAATGTGAGGCAACTTTGATAAAGGGATAGCGTTTCTTAAACTCCAGGGCTTTCTGGTAAGTTTTATCCGAGCTGCCGTCATCAACAATCACCAGCTCACCTGTATTCCCGGACTTCTCGAAAACTTCCTGAAACTTCTCAGCCAGAAGGGAAATATTCTCTTCTTCATTGTAGGCCGGTACAATGACTGAGTATAAAATTTTTTGTGACATAGTAATTTAATCGGCTGATTTATTTACTTAAAATTAACATATTTAAAGCAATTGTCAACTCACACTCATTATATATAATTACCTGCCCCTAAAAGAGAGAGTTTGGAGGAGGTCACCACTTTGAAATAAAAAACCTCAATCAAATCTAACTGAGGTTCAAAGAAAGAAGTGGACACCTACAACATACTTATTTCAAAAAGGTCATTTTTCCGAAATCGGATTCATTCTGAGTAAATATTTGATAAAAGTAGACACCGCTGGCAACGTCCTCACCAGAGTCATCTTTTCCATCCCAAAAGATTATTTTTTCACCCTTGGACTGTCTGTCATTGACTAGAACTTTTACTTTTTTCCCCAAGAGATTGTAGACCGCCAATTCCACCTGGCCGTCTTTTGATAAATGATATCTAATCTGAGTAAAGGCATTAAAAGGGTTGGGGAAATTTCCGAAGAGCTTGAAACTTTTGGGCGGCCGGCGGGAATCCGGGTCTTCCACAAAGGTTCGTCTGCAGCCGGTAATAAAAATCCTGGCCTTCCCTTCAAAATCCAGGCCGCTGTCCAATTTTCCGGTAACCGTCACTTCTACCGTATCTCCGGCCTGGACCCATTCCAGCAGAGAGTTAATGGCTTCAAATTTATTAAATTTCACTTTTAGGACTTTTCCTTCAAAGCCCCGGTGACGTCGCAGGATTTTTGCAAAAAAACAGTCTTCGTCAGTTTTCTGGTTATAATCTGCTGGCTGCCCGTTTTTGCTCTGATTTTTTTGGGAATCATGTAAAAACGTACCTTGGAGGTCATCATCATCCTCGTCGCAGTCTTTTTTTCTGGCTACTTCAACGATTGAATTCAGTCTGATGGTTTCTACCAGAATATGCTTGACATGGATTGAGGAATCTCCAGCTTTTATTTCTCCAATATAACAGCTAATTTTTCCCTGCCCCTCGTCACCATCAGCAACCAGACCACCCCCAACATCATCGTCGTCATCCTCGTCTACGTCATCTCCATTCTCATCTTCATCTTTTTGGCATTCCTCTTGGTCCGGAGTTCGCCATTGGATATTCCATTTGTCGGGACTGAAAACGATTTTGGCACTGGCCAGGGCAGGCAGGCGCTCGACTTGAATTTGATAGATCCGGTCCGTCACCAGGTCCGAAACCCACAAGTATTTACCGTCCCACTCTGCCTCTGTAGCATTGGTGCCGGGCCCGGAGAAAGCCTGCAAAAAGCCTCCTTCTACGGTAAGCTGAACAATTTTATTGTTGAATGATTCACATAGCCAGAAGGAAGAGCCGTCCCAAGTTAAACCCGTAGCATTGCCATCATAGGTTGCAATTGAAAAACTTTTTAAAACATTCCCGTTTGAATCTAATTTATTAATAGTCAAACTATCTTGAAAAATTACCCATAAATTAGCTCCATCCCAAGCCAAGCCCGCAAGTCTTTTTGACTTGGTGGCTATTTTCTTTAGAAGCACACCACTTTTGGAAAACCGATAAATTTTATTATCAAGACCGTCACATATCCATAAAGCACTACCATCCCAAGCCAAACCAGGGGCAATTGTGGAAAAGTTAAAAGAAGATAGAACATTTCCAGAAGTGTCTATCTGGTAAATGGTACTGGCACTGTCTAGAATACTGGCGTTCCATAAAGATTGTCCATCCCAGGTTAATCCCCAAGTTGCTCCATCGCCCGGAGCTACAAATGATTTGATGACGCTTTGAGAAAATCCGACTGATGCTGAAAATAAACAGATAACTAAAAATAAAATGAGTTTCTTGCTCAAAAATCCCTCCTTATTATGTTGTATGACCTTAATCCTTTAGCTGAATTTTGCCGGATAAATTTGCCTCCGTCTTAAATTGAGCAAAATTTGTGCCTTTTGTCAAATTTTAATCAAAGGGATAAATATTCGCTGAAACTTATCGGAAATTGAAGTTAATTTAAAAGAAGGGTTACACTTAAGTCAAGTGGTAAGAAACTGAACAATTTATGAGAGTAATACCAATCCAAAGTGTTAATGATAAAGTATGCAAGCCGGTTCACACTTTCTCTTCTAAATTTGCAGTCATAATCTCGGCCTGCTTCAAAGAGAAATGTTCTTTTCTGAAATAATACAAACCCAAGAGAGTAATCGGGACATAATTGCATAACCATAGAATAATTGAAAAAGAGAAAGCGGTGCTTTTGGGAATTTTAAAGAAGCTCAAAGCCACTACGCAGGCCAACTGGAAGGTCCCGATGAAACCGGGAGAGGAGGGAAGTGAAACTCCCAAAATGACTAAAATTAGCAGAATAAAAGAAGCGTAAATCGGTGGATGCAAATCAAAAGCCAAAAAGATAAAATAATTACTCAAAGCGGTAGCAAACCACAATATCAGTGAAATTAGCATTATCCAAAGAACCGAACCGAAATGGTCCAGCACAGCCAGGCCCCTGACAAACCTGAAAATCAGCTGGCGAAATTTTTCAAATAGTGATTTTTTCATGAAAAAGAAAATTTTCTCTAAGAAGTTCAAAGTCAGGTCGGTTTTGGTCTTTAAAAAAACCAAAAACAAAAGAACCCCGGCCACCAGGAGCAGAGTAAGGTCCCCGATTTTTTTTATCAAATCAGGAGTGGGAAACAAAACCAGAGTGAACCACAACACCACCAGCAAAGCCAGCAGGTCAAATATTCTTTCCAAAGCAATGGTAGCCAGGGTCGCCGACTTTGAGATTTTTTCTTTTCTGCCCAAAGAATAAGCTCTCACAAATTCACCAATTCGGGCCGGTAATAAGTTTATGGCCATAAAGCCTATTAAAGTGGAACGAAAAAGTGAGGTCAAACTGACCTTCTTGATGGGATTTATCATAAGTTTCCAGCGGACCGCCCGAATCCACATACCCAGTATGACAAACAGGATGTTGGGAATCATATACCAGTAATGGGCCTGCTGTAATGCCGCCAGGGTTTCGGTAAAGTTTACTTTGCGGACTGCCAGATATAAAAAAACAATCGAAATCAAAATTCCCAGAATCAAACTTTTCTTCAAATCACACCTTTTTCTGATTTACAATACTGTCAATAATCTCTGAACTTTTGTCCGCGGTTTTCTCCCAGCTGAATTTTTTAGCCCATTCCAAGCCGCCCTGAATTAATTTATTCCGCAAGTTTTGGTCAGAGAGAATTTGAATTAAAGCTGAAGCTAGATTTTGGATATTTCCATATTCAAATAATAAACCGCTTTTTCCGGGCAGAACCGAGTCCCTCAATCCCGGCACATCACTGGCAATAACCGGTGTTCCGCAGGCATTGGCTTCTATATTGGTCAAGCCCCACCCCTCTTTTAATGAAGGATATACTGAAACCCAGCTTTTTTGCAAAAGCTTCACTTTTTGTTCTTTGCTGACAAATCCGGTAAATCTGACTTTCTGCTCCAATTTTAAGTCCTGGACTAATTTTTCTAATACCGGTTTATAATCCCCGTCACCTACTATTAGCAATTCCGCTTCGGGAATGTTATGCAAAACTTTCGGCATGGCTTTGATTAAGTCATCCACTGATTTGTATTTCTTGATTCGGCCCAGATAGATTATAGTGGGTGTCTCAAATTTGGGCAACTCCGGGTCATGTTGATATAAATTATGGTCGATGCCGCATTCTACCACTGAAATATCATGTGCCGGAATATTTTTGGAAACTAAATCTTTTTTGGTGCTTTCTGAAATCACCATAAATTTAAACCCTTTATAAACTTTGGGAACCGGCTTTTCAGACAAATAGATATACAGTCCTAAAAGAAAGTTGATCTCTTTGAAAACCGAGTCGGAGAATAAATGAGGGATTATGACTAAAACCGGAAGCTTATGAAAAAGAGGGGTAAAAAATGGGATTTTATTTATATCTTCTAAGACGATGTTAAATTTTTCTTTTCTCAAAAGTTTTTTTAATTTGAAAGGTAGAACCCAGTTGAAAGTATAGCGGCCGCCGCTGCGGATAATTCTGATTCCATCTTTTTCTTCCGCTTTGGCAGCTCCCTCATATCCAGAGCAAAGCAACGTCACAGAGTGACCCTTTTGAACTAGGCGGGTTAAAATTTCAGTCAGGTGAACTTCGGCTCCTCCGGCTTGAGGATTAGATATATCCTGCCAATTGATTGCCAGAATTTTTAATCCCACAAATCTCCTTTATGAAACAAGATAATCACATTTCAGCATGGTACTCCATTTTCTTTGGAATCTACGCTGATGTAAACGTAGGTCGGGATCCTTTCCCGACCCAAATAGCGGAGAATAGATCCCCGCCTACAAAAAAATAAACTACTATTTCGCCCAAATCTCCTTATTACTCTTAGCCACTGCATCCAAAATACCGTTCACAAATTTTCCGGCCTCAGGTGAGGAAAATTTTTTAGCCAGTTCAATGGCCTCATCTATCGAAACTTTTATCGGGATATCCGGAAAATATAACATCTCACAGACACCCATTCTCAAAATTATGCGATCCACCGAATTCAGTCGTTTGAAATCCCAGTGCTCCAGTTTTTCTTTGATTAATTCATCAATTTTTTCTTCGTGTTCTAAAATGTTTTTCACCAAGTTTTGGATAAAAAGATTATCCTTGGAACTTACTTTTTGCTGTTCTGAAACTTGAGTTAATAGCTCCTCCCAGTTTATCTCTCTGATTCCAGAGGCGTATAAAGTTTTCAAAACCAGCTCCCGACATTTTCTGCGACTGCTCATAAGATTATAAAATATATTTTTTTTGAAATCTGTAAAGGATTTTTCTGATTCTTAGATTTTAAAGAACAGTTAAATTTCCTGGCTTAAATTCGCCATTTCAATAGCTGCCAAAGCTGCCTCCCAGCCTTTGTTCCCAGCTTTGCTTCCGGCTCTTTCAATGGCTTGTTCCAAATTTTCTGTAGTGATGACTCCGAAAATTACCGGAACATCACTTTCCAGAGCTACTTTTCCGATATTCACCGCCACCTGATTGGATATAAATTCAAAATGAGGCGTCTCTCCCCGGATGATTGCTCCTAAACAGATAACTGCTGAAAATTTTCTGCTCTGGGCTAATTTTTGTGCCACCAGAGGAATTTCGAAAGCGCCCGGGACCCAGACCACGGTAATATTTTTTTCTTCAGCATGGTGTCTGACTAAACAATCCACCGCACTTTCTAGAAGTTTTTGTGTGATAAATTCGTTGAAGCGGCTAACTACGATGGCAAAGTTTTTCCCTTTGGCATCCAGTTTAGCTTTTATACTTTTCATTTATGCAGAAGTTCGATTAAATGTCCCAACTTTTCTTTTTTGGTTGCCAAATATTTTTTATTCTCTTCTGTCGGATTAATCAGGGCTGGAATTCTTTCGGTTACCTTTAATCCATATTCTTGCAATCCTTTTATTTTATTGGGATTGTTGGTAATCAATCTCATACTACTCACGCCTAAGTCTTTTAAAATTTGGGCACCCAGACTATAATCTCTCATATCCGGTTCAAATCCTAATTCTAAATTTGCTTCTACGGTATCTTTTCCTTTATCCTGTAAATCATAAGCCATAATTTTATTAGCCAGTCCAATTCCGCGACCTTCTTGCATGAGATAGAGCAATACCCCCTGGGTCTCTTTTTCAATCAGATCCAGGGAGAAAGCCAACTGGTCTCCACAGTCACATCTTTTGGAGCCGAACAAGTCCCCGGTCAAACATTGGGAGTGCATTCTGACCAGGATATTCTCTTTTCCCCTTACCTCACCTTTCACTATGGCTAAGTGGTATTCTTTTTCAATTAAATATTTATACAGATGTAATTTAAAATTCCCGAACTTGGTGGGAAACTTCACCGAGGTCATTTTTTCTACCAATTTTTCGGTCTTTCTGCGATAGGCAATCAAGTCTTGCACAGAAACTATCTTTAAATTAAATTTGTGTGCCATCTCTGAAAGCTTGGGTAGTTTTGCCATTTTTCCATCTTCGTCTAAAATTTCACACAAAACCATAGCCGGATACAAACCGGAAAGTTTCACCAAATCCAAAGCCGCTTCGGTATGCCCGGCTCTTTTTAGAACTCCCTTGGAATCAGCCACCAAAGGAAAAACATGTCCGGGGCGAAGTAAATCTTCTGGTTTAGTTTTAGGGCTAATTATGGTTTTAATTGTCTGAGCTCGGTCAAAAGCAGAAATCCCGGTTGTGGTATTTTCTTTGGCATCTACTGAAATGGTAAAATTACAGCCATATTTAGAAGTGTTACTCAGGGTCATGGGATATAAATTCAATCTTTGAGCCAAGTCTTCAGTAATGACCAAGCAAAGTAAACCCCTAGCATACTTGGTCATAAAATTTATCGCTTCCGGAGTTACTTTCTCCGCCGCAATCATCAAGTCCCCTTCGTTTTCCCGTTTTTCGTCGTCAACCACAATAATCATCTTTCCGGCTTTTAGATGTTCCATCGCTTCCGGTATGGCATTCAGTTTTGACATTTTTTATTTCACCAGCCTTTCTCCTTTAAATATTCCCGGGTAATTTTAGATTCCGTTTTGTTGTTCAGAATTTTTTGCACATATTTTCCAATTAAATCAAACTCCAGATTCAGAGGGTCATTGACCTTTTTATTTTTCAAATTAGTGTACTTCCAGGTGTAAGGAATAATTCCAATTGTAAAATGATTTTCGCCAACCTCAATCACTGTCAGACTAATCCCTTCCACTGCAATCGAACCTTTTTCGATAATAAGATTACCATATTTTTTCGGAAAATTAATTTTAAAAATGTGCGAAACTTTTTGAGGAATTACGTCCACAATTTCTCCCACGCAGTCGATATGCCCGGTCACCAGATGCCCGCCCAATCTGTCCGAAAGTTTTAAGCTTCTTTCCAAGTTCACAGATTCATTGACCTTCAATTGACCAAAGTTAGTTCTGTCCAAAGTTTCCTGCATAGCTTCAACTGCAAAAAAGTCCTTACCCCTTTCAATCACGGTCTGGCAAGCACCGTTCACACTGATACTGTCCCCTACTTTTAAATCATCAAAAATCTTATTGGCAAAGATTGTAAATCTCTTAGCCTCTGGCTTTTCTTTAATCTCTTTTATCAAACCAACTTCTTCAATAATTCCAATAAACATCAATTCCTCCCGCCAGTGGCTAGGTTCGCCTGAGACGACCAAACCGGATAGCCACTTATTAAAACATTATCCTCAAATTTCTTAATTTCCACATTTTTCAAGTGTACCGAGTCCGATATTTTTCTAATCCCCAATTCAGCGACAGCATCTAAGCCCTTCCCAATAATTTTAGGAGCAATAAAACAGTAGACTTTGTCTACCAATTTATCCTGCATAAACGATGTCAAAACTTTTTGGCCACCTTCGACTAAAATAGAAGTAATTTTATCCTCCCCGGCCTTTTTCAAAAGTTCTGACAGGTTCACTTTTCCCCTTTTATCTTCTGTTAATTTCCAGACCTCCAGATTAGAATTTTCAAATTTCTCTTTGTCAGCACAAACCGTCGCCAGAATAGTTCTTTCAGATTTGGCATTCAAGACAATTTTAGAGTCCAGAGGTATCCTTCCCTTAGTATCCAGAATAATTTTCACCGGATTTTTTCCCTTCACCAGTCTTGTGTTTAATTCCGAATCATCTTGAATTATAGTCTCGACACCCACCAAAACCGCATCTAACTCACTCCTTAATTTGTGAGTGAGTTTTCGAGAACTTTCATTAGAAATCCATTTAGAATCACCCTCAACGGTAGCAATTTTCCCGTCCAGAGTCGAAGCCCATTTTAAAATCACAAAAGGTAAACCGGTGGTTATATGCTTGATATAAACCTCATTCAATTTGTTAGCTTCCTCTTCCAACAAACCTACCTCAACCTTAATTTTATTCTTTTTCAAAATCTCTATCCCTTTCCCATTGACCTTAGGATTAGGGTCAACCATAGCGCAAACCACTCTTTTGATTCCAGATTTAATTATTTCCTCCGTACAAGGAGGAGTTTGACCAAAATGACAGCAGGGTTCCAGATTCACATATAAAGTAGCACTTTTACTATTCTTCTCACTCTGTTGCAGTGCAATGATTTCAGCATGCTCGTCACCTGCTTTTCTGTGATAACTAGAGCCAACGATTTTGCCATTTTTTACAATCACCGCCCCTACCATTGGATTAGGAGAAGTTTTCCCTAACCCTTTTTCAGCTAGCTTTAAAGCCATTCGCATGTATTGTGTATCTGGCATAGACAAATAAAAAACCCCGTTTATTCCTTCGGGGTATTTTTACAAGCTATAAATATAGCTGTGTGCCAGCGACCTTCTACCATCCGGACTTTAACCGTCGGCACCTGAATTACACAGGTTCAGTCCCAGCTGTTCACCGGGAGTCGTGGGCTATACCACCGATCGAGGAATTGCACCTCACCCCGAAGGTCTAGTTAATCTTTACTCTTAATATATAAACGTTTTAAATTTTGTCAAGTTTGAAATAAATTTTTAAAAAAAGAGTTGACAACTATAATTTATTGATTATCTTTATAATTGTGAGACCTGAGTTTACCCTACTCTATTTCATGGTGAGCTTGTTCACTCTGACGTATCGGTTTATCCCGTAGGGGAACGAGTCGAACCATAAAAATGGAGCTAACAGGAGGGTTAAACTTTTAGAAATCGCGAATAACTCGAAATTTTAATCTGCAAACAGGAGGATTTTGTTTATGAAAACCACAATCAGCGTCATCAAAGCTGATATTGGTGCAGTCGGTGGGCATTTAAAACCCAGTGACAAACTCAAACAGAAAGTTTCTGATTTTGTAGCAGAAAATGGGCTTAAAAAGGGGTTACTGATTGATTATTTTGTCTCTTCCACCGGAGACGATGTCTCCATTTTGATGACCCATACCAAAGGCACACTTGCCAGCGATATTCATAAATTGGCCTGGGAGGCCTTTATGGCAGGTACCCAAGTGGCCAAAGAACAGGGGCTTTATGGAGCCGGACAGGACTTGTTGAAAGATGCTTTTTCCGGCAATATCAAAGGGATGGGACCTGCTGTAGCGGAAATGGAAGTAGACGAAAGACCATCCGAATCTTTTCTCTTTTTTGCGGCAGATAAGACCGACCCTGGTGCTTACAGTTTACCTTTATATTTTTCTTTTGCTGACCCTACTCATTGTCCGGGCTTGATGCTTTCTCCTACTATGAAGCAAGGGTTTAAATTTGTGATTATGGATGTGAATTATACCGAAGGTGACCGAGTGGTAGAGCTAAATGCACCTGAAGATTTATACGATATGGCATCTTTGCTAAGAGATAATCAAAGATTTGTGATTGAAGCTATTTATTCCAGAACAACTGGTGATTTGGCAGCGGTGGTCAGTACTACCAGATTGCATAATATCGCGGGAAAATACACCGGTAAAGATGACCCGGTGGCTTTAGTAAGAGTTCAATCTCAATTTCCGGCTACTGGTGAAATTCTTTCACCTTATGCTATTGGTCACTTTGTAGCTGGAACGATGCGGGGAAGTCATGTGGGACCTTTGATGCCGGTGAAAGCCAACACAATGCCCACTTATTTTGACGGACCGCCGATAGTATGCGGCTTGGCATTCTCCATGCACAATGGAAAATTGACTGAACCAGCGGATGTTTTCGAGACTCCTTTCTGGGACCACGTCCGGGATAAAGTGGCTGCTAAGGCCATAGATTTAAGAAGGCAAGGTTTCTCCGGACCGGCGATGTTACCTATTCAAGAATTAGAATATGGTGGAATTACCGAGAGATTGAATCGCTTGGATTCCAAGTTTGTGGTCAGGGAAGAAAAGCGGGAAGTGGTCAAAGCGGCTGAAAAAATTTTAAGAAAGTAATTCTTCAAGAAATTCAACTAACCCCTCCCTTACCCTCCCCTAACAGGAGAGGGTAATAAAAATCTCCTCCCCTTGCAAGGTAGGGGGAAGATGTTATTTTGAAAAAATGAAATTCACAAAAAATTGAAAAAATGCAACTCCCAAACCTTCTCATAAAAGGAGAGGGTATTTTACTCCCTCCCCTCGTAGGGGAGGGGTGGGGAGAGGTTTATAACAGATGAGCAAGTATTCGAAAAGATATTCTCAATTCTCCATATTAAAAGCCAGGAAGCTACGACAAGAAACTACTAAAGCAGAAAGGAAACTTTGGTCTTTATTGAGAGGCAATAAAATGGGGGTTCATTTTCGTCGTCAGGTACCGATTGGTCCTTACGTAGTCGACTTTGTTTCATCCCAATCCAAAATTGTGGTGGAGTTAGATGGAAGCCAACACTACTCAAAGAAGGGCATTGTCAGTGATAACAGGCGAACAACTTACTTACGTAGGCTGGATTTTCAGGTATTGCGATTTAATAATATAGAATTTCTAAAGAATCCAACGGCTGCGGTAGAGACAATCCTTGAACATATTCAGAAAAGACTATAGCTTACTTGAGAGTTAAAACCCCTCCCTTGCCCTCCCCTTAAAGGAGAGAGAACAATGCATCCTCCCCTTCGAGGGGAGGAAAAAGGTGGGGTGGTCTAAGAAAGTTCTTGACTTTGGAGTCAATTTTTATTATAATTTGGTCACCTTATGAATTCTTCTTTTAAGAAAAAATGTAATTTTAGACCAGGAGGCAGAATGTCAAAAGTTAAAATTTTTCTTTTCTTGCAGTTTATCTTTTTCTTTTCTCTACCAGTTTTGGCGCAGGTGGATACGGCCTGGGTCAGACGGTATAATGGACCCGGCAATCAGTACGATGTACCAGCTGCTTTGGTGGTAGATGGTAGTGGCAATGTATATGTAACTGGTTCTAGTGGAACATCTGAGTATTATGATAAAGATGATTACCTCACCATCAAGTATTCTCCTAATGGGGATACCTTGTGGGTTAGAAGATACAACGGACCAGGTAATGGCGATGACAGCCCCTCTGGCTTAGCAGTGGATGTTTATGGGAATGTATATGTGACTGGAAGCAGTGATAAAGATACAACAGCAGGTTACATAGACTATGATTTTGCTACCATTAAGTATGCCCCTAATGGAGATACGCTGTGGGTTAGACGCTACAAAGGACCAGGTCTTGCTTCTGACGAAGCCAATGGTTTAGCAGTTGATGACAGCGGGAATGTGTATGTAACTGGCAATAGCAGTGGCGCCACTTTAACTCTTGAGGATTATGTCACCATCAAGTACAATCCTAATGGAGATACCTTGTGGGTCAGACGCTATGATGGACCAAGTAATCATGAAGACTATGCTTATCAGTTGGCGGTGGATGATAGCGCGAATGTGTATGTAAGTGGTGTCATTGACTATTGTTCTGGGATCTTTTGTGAACCTCCCCTTCCTGGTGATTATGCCACCATCAAGTATGCTTCTAATGGAGACACATTGTGGGTCAGACGCTACAACGGATCAGGTAACGGCAACGATGGTACTTCTGCCTTGGCAGTGGATGACAGCGGGAATGTGTATGTGACTGGTTATAGCTCTGGTAGTGGTACTTTTGATGATTACGCCACCATTAAGTATTCCTCTGCTGGAGATACTCTGTGGGTTAGAAGATACGATGGTCCGGGGAATGGTTATGATAGGGGTGGAGCCTTAGCGGTAGATGACAGTGGGAATGTGTATGTGACTGGTTCTAGCACTGGAAGTGGTTCAGACTTTGATTATACCACCATCAAGTATTCACCCGCTGGAGATACTGTGTGGGTCAGAAGATACAATGGTCCGGGGAATGGTTATGATGGGGGTGGAGCCTTAGCGGTAGATGACAGTGGGAATGTGTATGTGACTGGTGCGAGTAGTCCTGATGGAACTTTTAATTTTGATTACGCTACCATTAAGTATTCTTCATCTGGAGATACTCTCTGGGTCAGAAGATACAATGGTCCGGGGAATTATCTTGATATAGCTTCCGCCATAGCGTTAGATACAAGTGGGAATGTGTATGTGACTGGTGGGAGTAGTCCTGATGGAACTTTTAATTTTGATTACGCTACCATTAAGTATATACAGTTTGCCTGTGTTGCTAAAGCTGGAGATGCCAATGGTGACGGCAGTGTTTCTCTTCCGGATATTATTTATTTGGTCAATCGGGTATTTAAAGGTGGTCCACCTACCTCACCTGTATGTAAAGGGGATGCCAACGCCGATGGAAATGTTACTCTCCCGGATATAATTTTTTTGGTGAATCGGGTATTTAAAGGTGGTCCAGCTCCTCTAAAATCTAAAGAGTGCTGTTTGTAGATTTACATAAATTTTTGCGTAGGGGCGAAGTTTATCTTCGCCCTTTTTTATTTTGAGACATTTATAGCCGTCATTCTGAGCCCTTCGGCTTTGCTCAGGGTAAACGTGAGCGAAGAATCTCAAATTCTTTACCAACGAGATCCTTCACGGAGTTTATCCTGAGAGTAGCGAAGGGTTCAGGATGACATGTTTTTATATTTCATTTTATAATTTTGAAACACCCTCCCCCACTCCGTCTTCTTAAACTTTCTTTTAATCAACTGTCCAATCGTCGGATACCAGAAGAAATCATGGTAAATATTCGAAGCCATCGGTGCCCAGAATTTCAGAGGTGAATGCAAAGCGGTTTTTTCCAAAAATTTTAAAGGTCCCTTTCTTAAGAGCTGGTCGCCCCAAATAACCAGACTTTTTTTGGCAGTAAACCCAAAATTAACACCGGAGATATTCTCACCAATAAGTTCAATCTCCTTCAAATCCCCTTTCCCCAAACCCCTTTCATGACACATCCTCAAATAAGGAATCTCCATAGGATTAAAACCCATCATCTTGGCCGCCACAGAATCAATAGCCACTTGGTCAGCACTAGCTAAAATATAATTTTTAATTACCGGAGTCATGGTCCTTGGTCCAGCTCCGTCTCCACAAACCGTCCCATCCATCACCGCAAACATAGAGGGATGCAGCTCTTTTTGCATCAACATCAGGTCAACCAAAACCTCGTGAATATATTTATGGGCATAATGCCGGACCTCTTTTAAAAGTCCGCCGAAAGAATTTTTTATAGCACCGGTGGTCACAGAGTGGCCATGAGTTTTTACTGTCGGTAAATGAATAATCTGTTTCCCTATAAACATTTTAGGTATCTCAAACCCTTCCGGAAAAATCTGATGTAATTTTAAGAATTCTGATTTGAATTCATATTTAGTCCATTCCACTTGAGGCAGAGGAATAAAAGTGAGGCCATATTGCTTTAGAATCGGAGCCCAGAGATTTTTTTTAGCTCCTCGAATCGGGTCAGTCACCACAGTTTTATTTTCCACCGGAAAGATTTTTTCTTTGGCAAAACCATCCTCTAATAAAGTGTTGACGACACCTTCCAGCTGCCAGGAAGGAGTATTGCTGGCTGGAAAAAATTTATTCCAGGAGAGATTTAATTTGAGGATGGTATCCTTATATTTGGAAATATACCTCTCATATTCCGCCAGATGTAAAAGCCGTTGGTAATCAGGCAGAATAGTGGCTGGTGAAGTTTTTATGACTGCGACTTTGCTTGCCATATTTATATTTCAGGGTGGAGGCAAGCTCCACCCCTACGCGTCTATTTCTTTGCGTAGGGGCGAAGTTTATCTTCGCCCAATTTTTTTAACCTCCCCCCTCCTTAAAAGAGAGGGAGTCCAAATTTCCTCCCCTGAAGGGGAGGGTCAGGGTGTGGTCTACCTTGAGTTCGTCGAAAAGGATTTCCTTTACCATTCGCTTTTCCCAGTGGCAGAAGCCACTCGTGGTGAATCACACTCGTGATGAACCACTGGGCTACCCACAATACGAAACCTCATGATTTAAAAATATAAAATAATTAGCACGGCTACAAACCATAAGAAGATATTAATGAGAAGAGGTTTATCGGTCAGCAAAGTCTTGGTAGGATTTCCTCCCTCAATTTTCTGATGAATCAGATACAAGTAGCGGAAAATCCCATAAATCACAAAGGGAATAGTCAAGCTCAAAAGTTGAGTATTGAATTTTTCTTCAATCTCGGGCGATAAAGTATAAAAACAATAAGCAACAACTGTGGAAGCTGTCACCACTGCAATCATCTGGTCCAAAAAATAAGGAGAATATTCTGTTAAAATTGAGCGATGAGCTTTGGCTTCCTCTTCTAACAAAATCAGCTCCTGCCTTCTTTTCCCCAGGCTTAAAAATAAAGCCAAAAGTGTGGTACAGACTAATAGCCATGATGAAATTTCTACTTGAATGGCTACGGCTCCCGCTACAGCCCTTAACACAAAACCCAAAGCTATTGCCATCACATCCAGAATCACCCAGTTTTTAATAAAAGCAGCGTAGAAGAGATTTAAAACCACATAACCTAAACCACACAGTCCAAAATATGAATTGATTCTGAAACTTAAAATCAGAGCAACTGCCATAATTATGATGGAAAACACGGCGGCTTGAGGGACTGAAATTTTTCCTGAGGCAATCGGTCTTTGAGATTTCAGCGGATGTTTTTGGTCTTTTTTTAAATCAAAAATGTCGTTTAAAATGTAAGCACCGCTGGAAAGCAAGCAGAAAATTACCAAAGCAGCTAAAGAAGTAAGGACCAAATTGGCCTCACTTAACTTTTTAGCGAAGATTAAGGCAGCTAAAACAATGCTGTTTTTCAGCCATTGGTGAGGCCGAGCCGAGACAATTAAGTTTTTGAGCATCGATGCTTTTTGAAAATCTCCTCAGGCAACTTTATCTATGCGGGGTAACCACCCCATTTCAATCCAAACCTCCAGCCATGCCAAGCCGGCTAAGCCTGTTTCATCCGGAACTAAAAGCTGACTCATTTTATCATAGCCTGAGGGTGAGTATACAGCAGAATTTTTTCGGTATTCTAAAAAAATTGTTAGGCTAAGATAGCCGGACAGAAATATAAGTCGTAAGCCTTGTATTGCGGTTTGCAAAAACCGACATACAGATTGTCATAAGTATAATATCCCACCCAGACCTGAAATTCATTGTTTTTCCCGCAGGATGAGCCGGTGCGAACCATACGGTCATTCAGCAAGAAAAGTGAGTTTCCCTCCTTGGCACCCAGGCTTTTGGTCTCTTTTCTCCATTTGTTTAAATACAAAAGGTAAGCCACTTCGCTGGCCGCAGGCTGCACTAATTGATAGCCGGAACCCAAGGACTGTTGAGCTATTTTCTGCTGTTCAGGTAAAGGCTTCATGCTGGTCCCCGGAATAAAAAGGTTCTCCGGATAAAAGAACCAGCGACCTGAGGCAGGGGGATCGGCAAAGGGTGGATCGCCAGGGTCCGGTCTTTCTTTCATAAACCATAAGACTCTGCCGTAAAAAGGTCCCAAAGGAATTTCCTGTTTGACGGCGGTGGACCGTAGGTAATTTTTCAAAATCGGCATGGTGGTATATTTCTTAAAATTAAATCCAGCCGGGATAAAATCCAGCATCCAGCCGGAATTAGTAAGTTTTTCAATCTGGTCAGCGGTTGCTTTTAAGTCCGAAACCGATACGGTTTCACCCAACCATTTTTCGGCCTCTTTTTGCTTTTGAGTTTTCAGCTCTTTTAGATCCACGCCACTTTTTGGTGACATCTTTCCTCCCGTTAGGCTCTCTTTAATAATTCTCAATTTAAGGTTAAAAATATATTTAATTCCGTTTCAAGTCAAATAATATATTTGATTTTTTAATTTTGTAAAGAGGAAATTAGAGAAAAGTTTTTATCTCTTAGCTACCTGTTCCTGTTCATAATACAAAAAAGCTTTATTCTTGCCGGCATTTTTAGCCCGCAGTAAGGCCATATCCGCACAGTAAATGAGCTTATCCACGGTTTTGGCATCCGAAGGGAATATGGCTCCGCCTACGCTTATGGTTATATGATGGTCGAAGGCCAAATATTCGTCTTTGAAAGGGTGATGAGCAATTACCCGACGTAATCTCTCCATAAATTTCAGACATTCATTGCTGTCAGCTTCGGGCATTATGATGCAAAATTCTTCCCCCCCGTAACGGGAGGCAATATCGATAGAGCGGGTGGTGGTAAGCAGAAGCCCTCCTAGCTGCCTTAAGACCCGGTCTCCGGCTTGGTGACCATAGGTATCGTTATAGGTTTTAAATCCGTCAATGTCGAACATGACTAAACCTAAAGTACGGTTAAACCTCTTGGCACGCAGAGTCTCTTCAATCAAACGCTTGTAGAAATAACGATAGTTATACAGACTGGTCAGAGAATCGGTATAAGAAAGTTCTTCTATTTTCTTGAACTGTTTTAAGTTCTCCATAGCCGAGTTCAGAATTTGGCATAGAATAAAAAATAACTCTAAATCCTGCTCCTGATATTGGCTGTGGTTAGCTTTTTCTCCTAAAAACATCATTCCCCAAAACTGGCCTCCCGAGGTTAGCCGAATCCCCAGCTGAATGCCGTTGTCCAGTAAATTTCTGAGGTGAGGGTCCTTCTTAAGCTCCTCGGTTGCCAATGACAGATTTTGAGGTTTCGGTTTGGTCTTTAAAAACAGGGCCAGCTTGCTTGTGACCGGAAAATTCAGATGCCGGGAGCCCTTGAAATCCATTCCGACAGACTGTTTGATAATCCAATGTTCTCTTTTTTCATCCAGGGCATAAACCAAACCAAATTTACAATCGGTTTGCTGCTGGACCAAATTCAAGTAGGAAATCAGCAGGCCCTCTTCTTCTAAAACAGTAAATAAACTTTGAGCCGAATTCAAAAAAGTTTCTAAATCGAAAAGTTTTTTCTTGAATTCTCTTTGGGCCGGCTGATTTTCTAAAACCAGTAATTTTTCTTTCAATTTTTTGGTCTGCTCCTTATGCAAGAGCGCCTGTTTTTGAAACTCAAGAGAAAGCTTTAAGTTTTCCCAGCCCCAAGTTAAAAATTCCTTCTCAACCGGTGTATATAAAGAGTCCGGCAAAAAAAAGCACAGCCCTTCTATCTTATCTTTTAAGTTGTAGGGAATCACTTTTCCTTTTTGAAATCCGGGCAGAAACTTCCTTATCCATTCTGAATCCAGATCCTGCACCTCCAGAGCCTGCAGATTAGGGCCGTTGGAGGATTTTAGCTGATGAATAAGAGGGTCATGGAAGCTCAAATGAATATTTTTCAGAGCAGAAATGGAATTGTCTGAGACTAAAACGACCTCAAATCCCTTATTTTTTTTATAAAATACTACCAGCTGTGAAGCTTTTAAAACCTCTTTAAAGTATTCTGCCAGTTTAAGCGTGAACTGCAAAACTCCGCTTCTCTCAACAATCAATCGATTTATATCCTGTGATTTTTCTACAAAATGACTGAATTTATCCAGTTTTTCCTGAGAGACCGACCAGGCCTGTTTCTCCTGGTGCTGGAAGTAAGACAATAAAATTAAGATGGCGACAGAAAAAAATGTCAAAAGCAGAAGCTTTAACCTAATATCCCAGAGAAGTACCGACAACAATAAAGCCAAGACAAAAATGGCAACCAGGCTGACCCAAAAGGCGGTTTTAAAACTCGATTTACTCTGGCTAGGTTCCGTCTCTGCCATTTCTCATAATTCTAAAGGTTAAAACTCAATCTGTTGGAAAGAATGTTTAAAAGCCGACTTGTGTTCCTGGATAATTTTCAGATTGCTCTGGGCCTTTCTCAATTGGGGGTTTTTTCCCAGTGCTTTTTGAAACTGCCTCTCGGCCTCATGCCAATAATAACCGCAGATCAAAAAGTAGCCGCAGGCCTTCTGAAACTCCCCTTCCGGGGTATCTTCGCTTTTTTCCAACTCCTCCAACCCTTCCAGAACATAATCCCAGTTTATGGAAAGCTTACTGGAATTCAAATCTCTTTTCAGATTCTCTAAAATTTCCCAATTTTGGCTGATCATCTCTCCCACCGGGGTTGCAGTTTTTGCAGCTGTTTACTCAAGGTATCCACAACTTCTAAATTCAGGGTGGCTAAATTTTTTAGTTTCTTGCCGAATTTGTCTGATTTTAAAATGGCGTGTGATTTTTCCAGAAAGAAAAAGGAATAATACCAGTATCCCATCCCTAAATAGTTTCTTAAATCCGGGAAGTCATAGCCGCTTTCTATTTTTTCATTTAACTCCATCAGGAAATACTGCCAGCTGGCTTGGGATGTATTTTCCTGGTCATAGGAAAACCTTAAGAAAAACAGCTGACAAACAGATTTAATGTGGGAAGTATCTTTTTGAGCTACTCGATTTTTTAAAATCAAATATAACTTGGAGACCTCATCCCACTGGCTTATTTGTTCTTTGGGAAGGCTAAATTCTGGAACTAAGCTTAAGGCTTTATTTAAATATTTTATGGCCTGGGTTAAGGCCTGAGAATTTTCCGGATGGTTGGCAGATTTTTGCAGGTACCATAAGGTTAAGTTTAAGAATACTTCCGCGTAATTTTTGTTTAATTCTAAGGCCATGGTAAATTGCTCCAGGGCCTCTTTACGTTTTTGACATTCTAAATACACCCAGCCCAAAGCATTGCGTAAATCTGCAAAAGTGGGGTTTAATTTAACTCCGGCTTCCAGAAGCTCTAAAGCTTTATGAGGAACCCCTTTTCTGAGGTAAACTGAGCTTAAGTTTTTGTAGGTGTCAGATAGTGGGGGAGATTTCTTTAAGGCATTTTCAAACTGCTCCTCGGCTTCGTTGTCCAAACCTTTGTCCAAAAAGAACAACCCTAGACTGTTGTGTTCCGAGGCAGTTCCCTGCCGGTTAATTACTTCTCTCAAATTCCAACTGGCACTCAAATTTTCCTTTTCTCTTTTCAGAATCTGCTGTAATTGATAGTTTAAGCCAAAATCCTTTTCGGAACTGACTATATACACATATTGGGAGGAAACCAGGTGATTGTTTCTATACAAGAGGGAGTAAATCTGTTTTTCGGCCGAGTCATAAACTATTTCCACCTCATATGTATTTTCACCCAATTTAATCTGCTCCTTGACTTTGGCTTCAATGCTGGAGGCATAATGTCCCTCCCCGCTCTGAAGGGAATCCCAAAAATCAAAAGAGCCGGTTTCTTCTTGGCTGAACATATTAGATTCTCTTTTCTCTCCAGCTTAGTTTAAAACGATTTTGCTGTCTTAAAAGTTTATTCTTTCTTAAGAAGTTAAACACTTTCCAGTATCCCACTTTTCCGGAGTTGGTTTTATTGGAATTTAATTCCTGCGCAATGTCAGCAATGCTTAAAAATGGGTTTGAAATAATTATCTTTCTTACGCTTTGGTTTAAATCTTCTGCTGCGTTGGGAGCTTGCTTTACCGTAATTTCTTGCGAGACGGGTTGTTTGAAAATCAAAGTTTTTTTCTCATCCCGGCTTAACTCTGAGATTCTAAGTTTGAGTTCTTGATCCTGAATAAAATCGAAGCGGGCATTCTCCGGAGTCTGGTAAGTTTTTAAGATGGAATCGAACTCCAACAGCTCAAAAATTTCAGAGACCTGGGGAAGCATGCGGGTTAATTTTAAGTCCCCCCGGTTTTCCCGGATTTCTTTGAGATGGGAAATAAATATCCCCCAGCCGGCTGAAGAGATGTAATCTACCCCGGCTAAATCTATGATGATTTTGTATCTTTTTTGAGCAATCAATGAGTTCATCTCTTTTTCCAGCTCCGGTGAAGTTAAAGTGTCTAAGACACCGTCAACTCTAATTTTCACTACCTCATCTTCTGGACCAACTGACTCCACTGATATTTTAAGTTCTTCAGGCATCTGGTTATGTATATTTAAATTCGGCAGATTTTCTGCTCTTTTAACTTCCGCATACTCATCTATTTATAAAAAGTTGATTATTATGGGGCTTTATCTTGTGAGTCAGTTTCGGCTGAATTTTTCAGCTGGGTAGCCAGATGAGCTTCTTTACCTAAATCACCGACATTTTTCAGGGCAACCAAGGTGATATCATCAACTTGGGAAGCCCCCTCAGTAAAACCGGTCACGAGTTTAAGTAACTCCTGGCTGAATTCCGGGGCGGTTTTGCCCCTATTTTCCTTAATAAGATTTAACAGCTTTTCTCGGCCAAAGATCTCTCGCTGGGAACTCATTGCTTCTGTTATTCCATCACTATAGAGGAAGAGCCAGTCTTGGGAATGTAAAGACAAACTTTCTGTTTGCAATTTCTGCTCAAAACTTACTCCTTCCGGCAAAGTCAGTCCCAGGGGGATTCCTTTGGGGTTTAGGAAATGAAATTTATCTTGGCCCGAAGAGTATAAAATTAATGGATTATGACCGGCGGAGGCATAAGTTATCATTCTTTGGGGGATATTTAAAATTAAATAAAAAACCGTCACGAAATGACCCTTTTTCAAATCGGCCGAGATCAGTTGATTGACTTTTACTAAAGTTTTTTTGGGGTCTTTTTCTCCCGTGGCCACCAATCTTAAAGCGGTTCTGAGCATGCTCATATACATAGAAGCGGTCACTCCCTTCCCGGAAACATCCGCCACTACCACCCCTAAATTATCTTTGTCCACCCAGATAAAATCAAAATAATCTCCCCCTACTTCCTGGGCCGATTTGTAAATTGTGGCAATTTCAAATCCGTCAATTTGAGGGACCGATTGAGGGAGCAATACTTTTTGAATATGATATGCCAGTTCCACTTCCTGTTTGATTTTCTCCTGATCTAATAGTTTTTGGGTCTCCTTGAATTTTGAGCTAATCTCTTGAAAGCTTTTTGCAATCTCTCCTATTTCATCCTGTTTTGGGGTAGATACTTCGCCCTTTCCTTCCTTTCCTTCAGCTTGTTGGATATCCTCTTTAAATTTTCTCAAAGGATGTACCAGCCAGGAAGAAGAGATGTAAATGGCCAAAAACCCAAACACTAATATTAAGCTTAAGATATTAATTAAGCCCTGTTTACTATCTCGTATTTGAGCTTTGATTTTTGATTCCAACACCCCTATATGCACAGAACCCACGAGGTTTTCTGCCTCTGTTACCGGCTGAATTAAATGACAGATATAACCCAGATTCCGGTCATAATACCTTTGCGGGGTTGAATAAAGCAAGGGATTAATTTCCGGAGGAAATTGATAGTTTGACAGAACTTCGGTTTGATTGGCCGTGGATGCCCAGATTTTCCCCTCCGAGTCCAGGATTAACAGATACGCGATTTCCCCTTTTCCTCTTTTGGCGTTAAAAACCAAATTCGCTAAACCCAAATCATCTTTGTTAAAAAGATAATCTTTGCTGTTTAGGGTGAGGTTATTTATTAGCTCTAAATTGCTGTTTAGGACTCTGTCAAATGTCTGTTTTTCGCTTTTTTTGCCAAAGTAATAGTAAAAAAATCCGCTGCAGAAAAGTAATATCAGGCTAAAACTAAAAACCAGTTTGGTCCTTAAGGAGAACCTTTTAGGTTTCATTTTTTCCGGCAGATAGGCTTTGCCTAATTTTTTGCTCAAAACTAATTCATTTTCACCATTGTTGGACTGGTAGATCACCTCATCCATTATCTTTTGAATCAGCTGTAATCCCAAACCTCCTTTTCTTTCGGTCTGGATGTATTTTTTTAAATCTACCCTTTTGGCTTTACCTAAATCAAAACTTTTCCCTTTGTCTTTGATGGAAAGGGAGACCTGGTCTCCTTTTCTGGAAATTTTCAGCCTGATTTCACCCGGACCTAAAACATAGGCATGCCGGATAACATTGCTGCAGGCCTCTTCTATGGCTAAAAGGATTTTGGAGATTTCCGTGGGAGGAATAGCGTTGTTGTGACAATAGCTTTCTACAAAGTTGCGTATTTCCGGCAACTTTTCATCTCTGGCTTCAAAAGATGCCACCACCTCTTGGCTTTTCTTTTTAAACATAACCTTTCAACTATCTTTTTAATGTAAGATAGCTTATCCGGTTACATTAAGCTATAAAAAACTGAAGTCTCTGCCAAATATTTTTAAGGTTTTTTCTGCAATCTGGCTCGGGCCTGCTGGATATTTCTTAGAGTATTTTCATTATTGGGATAAACTTTCAAAACTTCATTCCATAAATCTAGGGCTTCCTGATAATTTCCCTGCTGATATTGGCTCAAACCTTCCTGGTAAATTTTCCAGATTTCAGTATCCTTTTTCAAATCCTCCAGAGTGGTTCTTTTAGCGGTTCTGGCCCTTACTCTTTGAAGATACTCTTGAGCGGTTTGGTCTTGGGGTTCGATAGTCAAAGCCAGATTTAGCTGTTTTTCCGCCATAGAATAATCTCCCGAATTAAAATATTCGATTCCCTGTTTTAGAAAAGATGCGATTTTAATTTTTCCGCTGGCCAGACTGATATTGGATTTGGCGGATTGATGGGTAGAATCAATGTTCAAAATCTGATTCCAGGCTAAGATCGCTTCAGGGTAATTGCCTTTATTGTAGGAGTCCACCCCTTTTTGCTCCAGTTCCAAAATCTTGTCGCTTTGCGACTTTTTTATCTGGCTTTGCAGACTCAAAGCTTTGGGGTTCTGCGGCTCTAATTTCAGGGCTTGCTGAATCAGGATAGATGCCGGCTTAAACTCTTGCCTGTTCTGGTACTCCTGGGCAACTTTTAGATAATCATCTGCCAAAAAGGAATTAATCTCTTCTTCGGTTTTTTCTTTATCGGCCTGGTAAATTTTTTGGTTGAGATAATCCACTTTGGTCAGAGCAACTGAATTTTCCGGGTCCCAGGCCAGGGTCTTTTGATAACTGATAAAAGCTTTGAACCAATCCTGTTTAAATTCAAAATTCTCTCCTTCTTTTAAGAATTGTTTAACTTTATTTTCCTTTTCAGTTTGGATAGCTTGTGTCCTTTGCTGTAATTCTTTTTCCAGTTGTTCCTCTCTTTTTTTAGAAACTGAAGTTCCAAATTTAAAGGTCAAAGATACCCGATGAGTATTCCCTAAATCATTTTGGAATTTAAAAGCATAGTCAGCTTGGACAAAGTTGTAAAAAATCCCCAAACCTAAAGTGGCATAATCCCGGTCAAAACCTCCTCGTAAAAATAAAGTTTCAAACAGACCATATTCTCCGCCGGCATGAATTTTTATGTCCCGACCTCGGGTTTTATCTATATCAAAAGCAGCTAGAATTGACTGATTGCTGAATTGATGGGAAAATTTAATCCCGGCTTTCAGATTAGAAGGAATGTTTTCTCCTGTTGTCTGTAATTTTAACTCTGGCTCAATTATATCCTGCCAGTTAAATCCCCAGCTGAAATAATTGGTAGGAGTAGCCAAGATTCCCAGATCTAAACCAAAACCGGTGGCTGTTCTATTATCTAAATTATGATTCAGAATTTTAAAGTTCAGGCCACCTTTTAAAAACAATGGAAAAGCTACTCCATATGATAAGGTATATTGTGAAAAGCTGTTATCAAAAGATGGTCCGGGCTGATTGAAAATGTCTCTGCGGATGATATCAGTGGTGCCTAAGCGAATAGCACCGAGACCAAAAGAGCCAAAATTCAAAGTAGGATAGGCGACCCCTACAAAATCATAATAAGTATCTTCCCATAAAGTGATATGCAAGAGTGAAACTTCAGTTTTATCTAATAAACCTAAACCAGCCGGGTTCCAGTAGACGCTTGAAGCCCCTGAAGTAACTGCCACATAAGCTCCTCCCATCCCCAAAGCTCTGGCATCCACTCCCAAAAGAAAAATTGATCCTCGACCCGCGTCACCTTCGGCAAAAATTGAGCTACTAGCAATTGCAAGTATAATTATTATTAGTATTATTAACTTAGCCGTATTCATTAAAGTTATACTTTAAGTATTATTTGAGTTGTGATTGAGATAAATCAAAATCACCAAAGGCACGAAATTTTGTATTGAGATTTTTTTCGTGTTTTTCGTGATATTTTCCTTTCGTGTTTTCGTGTTCATTTCATCACCGCTATCTTTATTTTCACTTCTTCATTGGAATTTTTGACTTTCAGCCAGCCCAAATAGACTCCGGATTGAACTGTTCTTCCATCTTTGTTTTTTCCATCCCAGGTGAAGCTGGTCTGTCCGGCTGGGATTTCAAAAGAGTTCACTAAATCACCTGTCAACGTAAAAATTTTGCAGGTTACTGGAGAGGATGAATTTAGATTGTAAATTATCTGGCAACCTTCTTGGTTGGGATTGAAGGGGTTAGGAAAATTGGAGATGGATTGGGCGAATGAGCCGGTTAAAATGGTGAAAAATGGTGATTCAAAACTGAATGGCTCGCCGGTCGGGGTTACTACTTTAACTGGTAGACCAATTTGATTATTGAAATAGTCAAAAGCCGTTAGGTTCGATGTCTTGATTGCTAGTTTAAATGGCTTTGAGAAGTCTTTATTAATTGCGAGACCCACGCATATAATCACTGTTTTTTGTGGAGATATAATTAAATCCCCTGCAAGGAGCAAAGTTCCTTTACTTACATGCGGCTCCTGGCAATGAGTAAATATCCCTGTTGCACAATAGCAGACAGAAGATACTATTGACTCAGGGTCCATCATATTTCCTGATTCATCTAGGAACGCTACTGTAACCCTATGAACGAAAATTGAATGTTGAGTGTTAAAATCCTCATTTTTTAAACTTATCTGAAATTGTAAAGTTTCACCTTCCGTGATAATAAAAGGATTTTCTTTATTTGGATTTTCAAAACTAACTTCAGTTTCTAAAACTTGGCTATTGACAGGAGGTAGAACAATAACTTTTCCCACATCTCTAAAAAGTTGAGATATTCTTGATCCATTCAAAGAAGCATCAAATCGCAAGAGAATATCAATATCTCCCCAAGGATAATTTACAGGATAAACAACGGGTTGAAAATATAAAGTTGTTTCACCAGGTTTTACTATTGAAACTTTTCCAAAATCTATCCGTGTGCTTATAGAACCAACGTTTAAAATTGTGAAGCTTAAGAGTTCCAAGTCCCACTTAGTTGAATTATTGAATTTGACTTGGAATACTACATTTTCGCCCGCGCGAATAGTATCAGGAGCAAAAGATTCAAAATCAAAAGAAAGTTTTGAAAGAGATTCAATATAGACCGAATCTGATAGCGTTAGGGAATCATAAAAAACTGCTCCATCTTCCTCACCTCTTAGAATCAATTGAGCGGAATATTGACCCAATGGGGGTTTGGGAGAGAGACTACTAAAAAAATGCAGACCAGGAGTCGAACCTTGTGCCGGTATTAGAAAAGAACGGGACAGATAAGCTGAAACCGCTTCTGACAAAGTACTGTCAAAGAGGGCTAGCCGAGTGGTTGTGTCCAGAACTACATCTGCACCTCCAGTATTATTAAGTGTAAGGTAAATGTTACCCCCTTGCTCTAAAAAAATTATTGGAGGGTATAATGAATTCTCTTGATATACAATACTAGCTGCACTTTTAATCAAAACCGAATCCAAATTCAAAGTACTGTCCGTGACTGTGTAACCATCAAACTTTCCGGAAATTTTAGCTCCGATATGAAGCCAGCCAGAAGAATAATTACTCGGAATTCTTACTCTGACTCTATAAATTCTGCTCAGATTAGCCGGAAGATTATCCGGTAAACCGGGAGTGACTGTTTGACTAAGTAAATCTCCCAAACTTAAAATTAGTTTCAAATCTGTAATCTGGGCAGTCACATCCGCAGTATTTAAAATCTCCAGCAAAGCTTCCAAAGTATCCCCTCGTTCTAAACTACTGGCTTCCACGTTCAAATTGGAGACATTCAAACTCCTAATCCAGATGGGTTGGCTCTGTCCAGTTTTACCGGATTTGCTTCGAGCTGTAAAAACTACAAAACCTCCTTTGCCGGTGTAAGTAGTTTGTTTAGCTGACAAATCAGCAATACCTAAATTAAAATCAGAAGTTTTATTTAAAACATTATTTTGTAGGGAGCCACTTATATCCGGGAAAATCCTGACTGTATCGGTACCAGCATCAAAAGACACAATGGCATTTCCATACAAATCTTCTGCTCTTAAAATCGAAGGAGAAGTAAAAGGGACTCCGCTGGTCTGCGGAGAAGGAATTGTTAAATCAAAATGGTGTAAAGCAGCTGGTCGAGTGAAAATTACATTGGAACTTCTTTCAACCGTATCTGCCTTCCCTAAAAATATTGTAGCACCTGAAGTCGTCAAAACCTGAAAGGCAGAGCCCTCTCCATTGGAAACTGTGATTGGATTTAGTATGGGCGGAAAGCTATCTGGTGAAACTCCATCGCCATCTTTTATTAAAACCTGCACCACACCCGAAGCTTTATTGCCGAAGCGGTCCACCGCATTTTTGACCGTCAAAGGAAACGGTTTTCCGACTTCCTGGACAAAGTAAGCTTCTAATTTAAAATCAGAGATTTCAGCCGCTTTTATTTCGAAAGTTAAAAATAAAAAAGCAAATACTAGCGGGAGAAAAATCTTTTTGTGAATGTTTTTTGGCATTTAGCGACCAAATTTAAGAAAACTCCTAACCTCCTGCCTGACCAATCTGCGCTTGAATTTGTGAGGTTATTCTAATACAAAGATTGAATTATGTCAATTGAAAAGTTGGAAATTTGGATAAATATAGAACTCCGCCTACCGGCTCATCCTTATTTTTTCAAATCTATATCACCTTTCAAATGCACTATTGTCTGAGGTAAAGCGATTTCTATTTTCTCTTGCCTGAATCTTTTTTCAATATTACACCTTAAATCCTCTTGAGTTTTAAACTCATCATTGTAGCTATCCACCTTATAAACCAAGGAGAATTTCATCCCCTTATCCGTTATAGCCGTCAGAAAAGCATTGGGTGCGGGCTGTTTCAAAATCAAGGGCTGATCCTTTGCCAACTCTAACAAAACATTTTTAACTTTGTTGACATCCGTATCCAAAATTACTTCCACTTCTATTTTAGTACCGAGTTTTGAATCCGGATAAGAAAAGTTAGTCACTTTGGATTTTCCTAGTTCGGCGTTGGGAACGATGATTAAACTATTTTCCGGAGTCAAAAATTTGGTGCTTCTTAAGCCAATTTCGTACACATCTCCGATTTCACCGCTTGCTAATTTAATCCTGTCCCCTATTCTAAAAGGTTTATCAATCATTAAAACAAAACCAGAAATCATATTAGATAAAGTATCTTGGGCTGCTAAGGCAAATGCCAGGGAAGAGATTCCTAATACAGCCAGTAATCCCTTTACGTCGATATTGAAGTGGTCCAGGACCGCTACTAAGGTAATTATCAGAACTATTATTATTATGACTCGCCTGGCTAGGATCAGAAATTCTTCACCGGCTCTGGAACCCGTTCTTTGTTGAACTTTTTCCGAATACAGCTCCAGAAGCGGATGAATAATTTTTAGTAAAAAAAATGTAGCTATGGTCACCTGGGCTAAGTAAATAATCTGGTGTAAGATTTTAAAGACCTGAGAGTCGATTCTAGGGTAATTCTCTTCCCAGCGGTTGAATAGATAACCGATACCCAAAACAAAGACCAAGTAATAGATGGGTTTGCGTAAGGAGCTGATTAACTTTTGATATAAATTGGATTCTCCCATAAACCACACTTTTTCCAAAAATTCCAAAATCCAGTTTATTAATTTGGCCAAGATTAAGGCTAAAATTACAATTAATGCGGAAATGATGGTTTCTTCTACCCAAACTGGAAGTAACCAGATGTTAAACATATTACCTCCTATATTTTATTTAAATTCCAAAACAACTCCGGCAGCCTCCCAGCGAGAACGAACGCTGATGGTATCCGGATGAATGCTAAACGGCTCGGCTGGTTCGAAGGGAGAAATTTTCCCGAAACTATATTTTTTGTTGTCATCCAAATCCACAAACCCATCCAACAGATATTTACCCGGTATGACGGTGTCAAAAATAAATTTGCCGGATTTGTCTAAAACTTTCTGATAATTCTGTTTTTTATCCAATGAGCTCAGATTAACGATAATATTCTCCAGATACTGCTCCATACTTTTGATTTCAAAGGAAACCGAACCGAAAGTATCCGGATTGACCGTAGTAAATTTAATATTCCAGAGAGTATCCGGCAATAAATTTCCGCTCAGGTCGGAAACATTTTGAGTGGCTAACTGGACTGAATAAGTCATCTTCCCTGACAGGTTTTGCTCAGGTGCAAATTTGAAGTGGGTTCCATTCTCCCAGCTATTATTCCCTTTAACCGTATTTCCGGAGGAATCTTTCAGAGTAAAATTATTTTCCATTGATTCTTGGTACATAGGTTCACTGAAAAATATTTCCATTCCTATCTCCAGGGGTAAATTAATTTGATTTTTAATTGGAATTGAAGCTAAAATTTTTGGTCTTAAGGCATCCGGATTTGCTATACCTCTGAATTGACAACTGTTGAAATTTTGGGCTAAGATATTTTTCTCTTCATCCAGTAAATTCGCCACTGAAACTTTATATTCAGCATCTCTTAGCTTTTCTTCCGTTAAAAGATATAAGTTTTTATTATCTCCATACCAAAAGTAGATTTGACTTATTTTTATTCTGTTGGTATCTGTAGCGGACATTACCCTGAAGTTATTTACATTATAAGCCGTTTTTTTATCCAAATTTTTATTGAAAGCTAGCTTAATTTTCTGGTTATCCAACATTTGGCACTCTTTTAATTGAAATCGAGCAGTATCCCTCAGACTTAAATTAAAATCTAAGTTTTCAAACTCCAAACTCCCCTCGTCAATTTTCACATCTGAAAAAGTCAAACTCAAAGGTTCTTTAACCGGGTCCCAATTTAAATCAAAGTTTACATCTTTAACTGCCAAAAGACGATAGTTCCCATTACTTAAATATTTGAGAGAATACTTTCCATTACTTTCACTTTGAACCACATAAGCCGGTTTTTCTTTTCCGGGTGCAATATCTTTGGTATTAGTCAACAAATAAGCCCAAATTGAGACACTCCCTTCGGGTCTACCATTATAAAAAACTTTTCCAAAAATAAACCCCTGGTCTAAAAAATCTCCGGTTGAAAAAGCAAAACTGAAGGAACTTTTCAGCTTATTGTTGCGGGAATCTGCCGCCTTGGTACCGACTGTAACCACATAGGTTCGATTCGGCTTCAGCATAGTTTTGGGTCTTAAAATTAAACTGTTTTTCTCCCATTTATATTCCAAACTTTCGGGCGGGAAAAGAAGTACCGCTTCCTGAGTAAGTTTTTTTTGCATCTTTTCACTGAAAGTGATTTTTAGCTTTGAGCTTGGTTCAACTTTGGTTGAGCCATTAGGGGGAAAAGTTTCTATGACTTCCGGAGGAGCTGTATCGGCTGGTCCCCCGGGTGGAAAACCTTTTTTGGCACAATTTAAAGGCAGGAAAAAAATCAATAAGTATACCCATAATGTTTTAAATTGCATTTTGATTCACAGAGGTGTTTAAATCATCCCTTTACAGAATCAGGTAAAGACACAACCCTTGCTGAGCCGGTCTGTGTCAGTTTCCATGTCTTTTTATTATCTTTTCTTTCAGTGGTCTCCATCAAATATCCACTTTTGATCAATCCTCCGATATAGGCAGGAATATTTCTAGTACTAGGTATTCTTGAAATGTCATAACATCTTTCAATATCTCTTAAATGGAAAGTAGGTGAATTTTCATATTCCTCCAAGTAATAAGCAAATAACAAAATTCTATCTGAGTGTCCCAGGTATCTTTTTGAATTCAAAAACTCAGGTAATGACATTTTTCTACCTGGGTCTACAGGGTTTGAGATAATTTGAACCTCACTATTTTTTATCTCCTTAGACGAAGGAATTTTAAGCTGAAGAAGCTCATTGAATTTTGACTCAACAAAATTTTTATCTCCTTGCACCTCAATTTCAAAATCTTGCTTTCTATACTTTATAGAATAATTGTTTGTTAGCATTTCTCCTCCTATTATTTTAAGTTTTTTTTCAAAAATTTGTTCTACCTGTTTTATTAACTCACTACTTACAACTTCAAAATTAGGTATACCCAATATTTGACGTCTTAGCGAATGTTCCCAAATTTCTCTTTGTTTATAAATCTTACTCTGATAATCAGGTAAAATTTCAGGATTAAAGTTCTTGTCCAAGCATTTTCCATGAAAAATCTTAAGAACATTAAATAGATTCATCACATTTTTATTCTCTTTAAGCAATCTCCACGTATCATAAATATCTCGAGCCCAACATCGTTGGTATATAACCGTTCTTAATTTCTCGGCCAATATTTCTTCTAAGGAGTATGTCAGTAAAAAAAATTCACTTTGAATATCAGAATAAGGAGCGATTAAGTACTTAGGGGCTAAAATGCCTAACACTTTCTCATCTTCAGTAATATGGATGGTAACAGTTGGCAAATCTCCATGACTCTGTCCCCTTGGGCCTATATATTGAATTTTTATCTCAAAATACCAATTATGGTCAGAGTTTTTAGGTTCCTTTTCTACTTTCTGCAATTTTAAAATAATCCCAGAGTTACTTTTTACTGACTGGCAAATTTGGTCAAAAATTGTTAAGACATCTGAATAATTAAGAACTGATATTGCAGTGAAATCCAAATCCTGAGAAAATCTCCAATTTTCAAAATACATTTTGTGCAATGCTGTTCCACCTTTAAAAGCTAAGGTTTCTTTAAGCTCAGAATTAGCTATCCCAAAAAGCAACCAGTCCAAAATATAATCTTTTTCTACTATCGTTTCTTGCAATCCTTTTTGAGCTGCTATAGTTTTAATTTGATCAAGAGGTAACATTTAAGTTTTTCTCCAAGTCCATAAATCATTTTCACTTATATTTACCAAAAGATTCCATTTTGTAATGTACCGCCCTTTTTTTGGCAAAAGAGGATCCAGTACAGAAAAACCTTGCTTAACCAGTTTCTCTAACTCTCCTAATAAATCTTTATCTTTATTGTTAATAGTTTCTAAGATAAATCCCAATCTCTTAGATACAGTCGAATTTCGAATTTTTTTACAATATTCAAGAAGTTTGATAAAGTCTATTTCTTTTTGGGCGTTCCAAATCCCCTTTGACGCTTCGATTATTCCTCCACAATACTCGGGATGATCCAAGCAATCTACTATTGTTTTTTCTTTATCTGAAACTAAAATAGGTTTGCTATCAAGACTTATTTGTTCAAAACCGAACATTTTATACTCTGGTAGTGTTATAAATTTATAAACTACACCTTGAATTGAAAGTTCTCTCTTCTGTTTTGGTGAAGCAATGAAAACAGTATTAATTAACTGTTCCGTATATCCGTAATAATTCAGCATTGTCCAAAAACCTATATAATAAGGACTAATCAATTTTGAAGCTATTATAAGTTGGTGTTCCGTGAAAAGTTTACCTGCATCAGCGGAAATAGGGAGGAGAATGTAAAGATTTTCTTTAACCCTTTGTATCCATCCTCTTTTCGTTAAATCATAAAGTAATTTCCTTACTCTTGTTTTTTCTTTATTTAGTATATTCGCTGCATCTTCAATGGAAAAAATGTTGAGATTTTTCCTAGTTAATTCATTAATTAATTTAGTACTTACCTCACCTAGACTTCTTGAGTATTCCATAATAATAAATATATTATTTTATTACATTCATTATTTCAAAAGTTACTTATTGAGTAACTATAATACTAATACATGTAATAAATGTCAAGAAAAAGCACTGTTTTATATAAAAAAATAAAAGATTTATTATATTTAATACGGACTAAAATTAAGTTTGGTGGGATTGTTTATTCATGTAATTTGCTATAACCCTTTTAGTTTCTCCTTAATCTTTTCATTCTTGGGGTCCAGCTCCAGAGCTTTTTCCCACAATTCCTGGGCCTGTTTAATTTTCCCCTGGGTTTTGTAAATATCCCCCAAGTGGTTAAAAAGCTCCGGGTCTTCTTTTAAAATCTCAAGGGCTTTCTTAATTTTTTCTTCCGCCTCCTTGATTTTCCCCATCTTGAATAAAACCCAGCCATAACTGTCCAGATAAGCCCCGTTGCCGGGATCTTTTTCCACTGCTTTCTTTATCAGCTGATGGGCCTCATCCAATCTATGATTATTGTCAGCCAGAATATACCCCAGGTTGTTTAAAGCTTCCACATTGCTGGAGTCCAATTTTAAAACTTCTTCAAGGGTGGTGACGGCTTGCTGGAATTTTCCAGCCCGGTCATAAGTGGAACTTAAGGCCATCAGAATCCTGGTATCGTGGGGCTTATGGCTTAGGGCTTTGTTTAAAATCTCTACCGCCTTGTCGGTTTGATTGGCCCGGGAGTAGGTTATCCCCATAAAGAAATAAACTTCAGTGGTGTCGTAAACCTTTTCCAAAGCTTTTTGGTAAGTTTCCGTGGCTTTAGAGAGACTATCCTGTTCCGCATAGCAGCGAGCCAAGCTGACCCAGGCATCCAAGAGGGTATCTGAAAAAGTAATGGCCTGGGTTAAATGCCCTTTGGCTTTCTGGTATTTTTTGTTCTGTAAGGAGATTTTACCTAAAAATAAGGGAATCATGGGGTCTTGCGCTGTTAAATTCTGCAGTTCGGTAAAAGTTGATTCGGCTTTGGCAGATTCTTTTTGCAGGTAATAAAGTGTCCCCAGAGATTTTTTGAGATTAATCTCCTTGGGGAACATTTGCACCGCCTCTTCGGCCGCTTTTATGGCTGGAGGGTATCGACTCAACATATAATTTAAAGATATTATTTTTTCCCTCAGGCGTAAGTTTTCTGCATCCAGGGGAATTAATTGCTGGTAAATCTGCAGAGCCCGGTCGTGCTCTTTCAGAATTTCATATACCGTGGCTAAGCCGACCCGGGCTTGGAAATTGGTGGAATCCAGCTCAATTGCTTTTTCAAAGAAGCTTCGGGCTTCCGGGTAGTTTTCCATTTGTAAAAATGATTCCCCGATGGAGTAATGGAAAAAACTATTCAGGGGAGCTAATTCCGAGACCTTTTTAAAATACTCTTCCGCTTTATCTCTTTGGTTATTGAGCCGGTAAAGCATAGCCATTCTCCACCAAATTTCAACTTCGGTGGAGTCAAAATCCAAAGCTGACCGATAAGCTTCCAAAGCTTTGTCAAGCATTTTCAGAGTTTCATAACAAAGTCCCATTAGTCTGAAGGCCTTTTTATCTTTCTTTACAATATACCGGGTCTGCTCCAAGGCCTCATTGATTTTAGCCAGGCGCAAGTAAAGTTCCGCTAAACTTAAGCGAGCTTCATCAAAATTCGGATTAAATTCTAAAGCCTTCTGATATCTTTGAATAGCAACTCCCAAATTTCCGGAAAGTTCCAGCAAATGGGCTTCTACCGCATACAAATAGGCTTGATATTCATTGACCAGGATACTTCCCTTGGCTTGAGCGGAAATGGTTTGATTCAAAATCAGTATTAGAAAACAGATTAAGAGAATATTTAATTGGAATCGGTATTTTTTCATATATTTCCTAAATCAAATTAACTTTTTCAAACCTGAAAAACAAGCTAAAATCATCTTACCAGAACTACGTGAGAAAAATAGATTTTCATAGGTATGGTTCTTTACCAGGTCATTATTTCTTTTCAAAAATTCAAAAAATTTCTTGACACTTTCTTTTTTAATGTTTAGTTTTACCTCACTTTAAAATTTTCTCAAACCTTAGGAGAGCCTATGGCAGCGATAAAAAACCAAACCACCGCCCCAGTCGGACACGAGCCCTATATCAAATCTCATGAAACCGTGGCTGAATTTACTCTCAGAGCCGTTATTCTGGGCTCTATCTTAGCTATCGTCTTCGGAGTGGCCAATGCTTACCTGGGACTGAAAGTTGGTATGACAGTTTCCGCCTCGATTCCTGCGGCGGTAATCTCCATGGCTATTTTGCGCGGAATTTTGAAAAATGGAACTGTTTTAGAAAATAATATTTCTCAGACCATCGGGTCCTCCGGTGAATCATTGGCCGCTGGTGTGATTTTTACCATACCGGCTTTTTTAATTTTACAGGTCTATATCCCTTCCTGGAAGATAATTGTAATTTCACTTTTGGGCGGATTTTTGGGAATTCTATTTATGATACCCCTGCGGAAATACTTGATTATCAAGGAGCACGGTAAACTGCCCTTTCCGGAAGGAACCGCCTGCGCCGAAATTTTAATGGCTGGTGATAAAGGTGGCTCTAAAGCCAAAACTGTATTTGCCGGAGTAGGGATTGCCGGTTTATACAAATTTCTAATGAGTGGCCTGAAACTTTGGAAAGAAAATCCGGTCTACAATCCCAGTTTTCTAAAAGGGGGAACTATCAGTTTAGATGCCACGCCGGCTTTGATGGGGGTAGGATATATAATCGGACCACGCATTTCTTCTTATATGTTCGCCGGCGCTGTTTTGGGATATTTGGGAATAGCACCTTTGATTGCCTTTATAGGACAGTATGTAACGGTGCCGGTGCCACCTGCAGATGTTCCCATTTCCCAGCTTTCTCCTAGCGGAATCAGAAACCATTACATTAAATATATTGGAGCCGGTGCGGTAACCATCGGTGGTTTTATTAGTTTAATGAAAGCCATGCCCTTGATTATCAGCTCATTTAAGCTAGGGTTTTTAGAAATTCTGCAGGGCTTCAAAAAGCAGGAAATTGTCAAGACCAGGACCGAAAGAGAAATTCCTTTAATCGTGGTTCTAATAGGTTCACTTCTGACGGCTTTGATAATCTGGGCTTTGCCTGGAACTAATTTGGGACTAATCGGCTCATTAGCTATTGTAGTATTTGGATTTTTCTTTGTCACAGTCGCTGCTCGAATTGTGGGAATCGTAGGAAGTTCTTCTTCACCGGTTTCCGGGATGACTATTGCCACAATTTTGGCTACCTCGTTGATTTTTATTTCTATGGGACTTACCGGAGACGCCGGAATTTTAGCGGTGCTAACAGTAGGATCCATTGTTTGCATAGCAGTCTGCATGTCTGGGGATGCTTCCCAAGATTTGAAAACCGGATATCTGGTGGGTTCAACACCTCTGCTGCAGCAGATTTCAGAATTTATTGGCGTACTTGTACCCGCTTTCTTTATGGGTGCAGTAATTATGCTTTTGCATAAAACTTATGGTTTGGGACCTGGAGGACAGTTAGAAGCCCCTCAAGCCAGTATCATTGCCCTGGTCACTAAAGGAGTAATGACCGAAGCCCTCCCCTGGATTTTTGTAGGGTCTGGAATTTTAATCGGACTGGCTGTTGAACTCTTAGGCATCTCTTCTTTGCCATTTGCCATTGGTCTATATTTGCCGGTAGCTCTTTCTACACCAATTATGGTGGGTGGCTTGATTTATTACTTCATTCATAAAACTTCTCCGGTCAGCATCTTTAAACAGAGAGAAGAAAAAGGGATTTTATACAGCTCCGGTTTGGTGGCTGGGGATGCTTTAGTCGGAGTTCTAATCGCTTTTGCCATTGCAATCCCAGCTATTGGAAACTCGTGGACCAAACTGGAAGAAGGGTTTTGGCATTCTGGAGTCTGGCAGGATATTATTCCACTAATTGCCTTTGCTATAATCGGCTGGAGTCTGTGGAGATTTTCCAAGAAATAATTTTCTCTTGCGACTGAGGATAAATGGATTTACTTAAAAAAGCGGCCCGCAATGCTGTCAAACATTGTTTGGCTATCAAACCAAAAGAGAAAGTTTTGGTTATCACCGATGAGCCCTTAAGAAAAATTGGTTATTATTTCTTTGAAGCTGCCAGAGAAGCCGGTGCTGAAGTTGTCCTGACCGAAATAATACCCCGGGCCAGAAATGGGGAAGAACCCCCTTCACCGGTAGCGGAGCTAATGAAATTATTTGATGTATTAATAATACCCACCAGCAAATCTTTGTCTCATACCAAAGCTCGGAGAGAAGCCTGCCAGCAAGGGGCTCGCTGTGCTACCCTGCCGGGAATTTTAGCAGACACAATGAAAAGAACTTTGAATGCTGATTATTCCAAAATTGCAGATAGAAGTAAAAGAGTAGCTGATGCTCTGCAAGGAGGAAGAACTATTCATCTGAAAACTAAAGCCGGCACGGATATAACATTTTCAATGGAAGGCAGAAATCCTCATCCAGATACGGGAATTGTGCATAATCCAGGAGATTTCTCCAATTTGCCAGCCGGTGAAGCCTATTTAGCACCGCTGGAAGGGACTGCTCAAGGAATTATGGTAGTTGATGGAGCCATGGCTGGAATCGGAAAAGTAAAGAAGCCGATTAGAATGAGAGTCAAAGATGGATTTGTGGTGGAAATTTCCGGAGGAGTTGAAGCTAAAAAACTGCAAAAACTTTTAGAACCGGTAGGTCAGTTAGCTTACAATGTGGCTGAACTGGGAATCGGCACCAATGACAAAGCCAAAATTATCGGCTCGATTTTAGAAGATGAAAAGGTTTTGGGAACCGTTCATATGGCCATCGGTGATAATATGTCCATGGGTGGAAAAGTTTCGGTCCCATCGCATTTGGATGGGATTATGATGAAACCTACGCTGGAAGTAGATGGAAAAGTTATAATGAAAGATGGTCTTTTAAAAGTGTAATTTATAATAAAACTTGACTAATGAGATAAATTGTATTATATAGTTACATCTATTTGGAGGATTCAATTCTTAAGGGCAGCTTTAAAGAAAAAAATTATAAATCTCACTCTTTTTAGAGAAAGACAAAGGATAATTTTAAAAAGAAACGGTTAATATGAAAAAAATATATACCATTTTTCTTTTTTTAATCTTAGTAGCTTTAAGTTCAGCTCAGGACCCGGGCAATCCTGATACTATGTGGGTGGAAATTACCAGTCCGGTTGTCCCTGTTGGTGGTGATGATGTTGTCTTTACAATTGCGTTTTCTACAGATAATACCGGTGCAGGAAACGACATTATCGGTTTTGCTGTCCCCTTGTATATTACCAATAGCAACTCCTCTGCCAATCCGGTTCTAGATACCACCGTAAGTACCACTTTATCAACAACTGCCGTGAGTAGCTTTGGGCTTCTGAGTACCGCTGTCACAACCAATGGAGGCAATCCTTCCATTTTCCCATTACAATATGTTTTGGGTGCAGTTTCATTTGCCGGTGGTATCACCTCGGGCTCCTATACTTTTGCTTATGTGAAAATACATCTTTCAGATACAACTACCCTCTGTATTGATACAATGACGTATCAAGCCCAAGAATTAGAGTTTACAACTTTATCCAATGCGAATTATTTTCCCAAGTGGGGAAAGCTTTGTTCCCCAATTAATTTTGATTCAGACCCGGCCGGCCAGGATAGTCTGCGAATTGAAGCTGGCAACAATGCTATTCCAGTGCAAACCGGAGGAGATTCCAAATTTATAATTAATCTTTATACTGACAACACCGGTGCTGGAAATGGCGTCGCAGCTTTTTCTGTACCTTTATATATTACCAGCAGTAATCCATCTGCTAATCCGGTTTTGGATACCACTGTCTCCAACGCTTATCAAGGGACCGCGGTTAGCGGCTTTGACGTTTTAACCACTTTTGTGGATGGTAATGGCGGTGATCCTAGTATTTTTCCCTTAAAATTTATACTGGAAGCGCTTTCTTTTGGATCAGGGTTATCTTCAAATAAACATGCCTTCGCTAAGATATCAATCCATCTGGAAGATACCACCACTCTTTGTATAGATACCATGACCATTGGGGCTACCGACTTGCATGTCACCACATCCAATTCTATTAGTTATACCCCTTCTTGGAAAAAGTTATGTGGTCAATGGACTTTTTTACAAAATCCCAATGTAATGCAATTCACTGCCTTTTCTCCAGTCAATTTGGTAGTCATCGATCCTAAGAATGATAGTATAGGTATTGATTTTAACACCATCTTGGAGGGTTCAAGCTATGACACCACTCAAGATGTCAACAATGATGGTGAAAAGGACGATGTGGTGAAAATACCAAATCCGTATGTGGGAGATTATCAAATTAGAGTGATACCTGTGGACACCGGACATTTCAGTTTAGGTATCAGAATAGATGGGAATGACCAAGTATTTTTGGCTAGTAATGTGGTGATTGCTGATACGGATACTACTTTTAGTTACCAAGCAGAAGTTTTAGTCACAGTTCGGGGAGATGTTAATAAAGATAACAAGAAAAATCTAACAGATATTATCTATTTGGTTAATTATATCTTTAAAGGTGGTACCGCACCTGACCCAAAAGAATTAGGTGATGTGAACTGCTCTGGCGGTAGCCCTGGTTTACCAGATATAATCTACATGGTGAACTTTGTTTTCAAAGGCGGTCCTCCCCCTTGTAGTTAATAAAAGATTTTACTTGACAAATTGAAACTTAAAAATATATTATTCTATTGATTAATCTGGTAAAGGAAGATTTAAGAAGTTCTCTTATATACTGAGGGGGAGGGTAGTTTATAACTTTCATATAAGGGGTTGTGGAGTGAAAATTGAGCTTGTAAAAGCAGTTATTTTCACTGCTATATTTTTTCTATCCAATCTTCCAGCATTTGCACAAGTAGATTTTAATCCCAAAAAAGATTACCCGACTGGTAACAACCCTATCTCTATTTATGCCGCTGATCTTGATGGAGACTTAGATACGGATTTAGTCGTAGCTAATTATGGAAGTGACAGTGTCTCGATTCTAAAGAACAATGGGGATGGGACTTTTGCTGATAAAGTCGACTATCCCACTGGAAACAAGCCTATCTCCGTTTTTGCAGCAGATCTAGACACATTTCCGGGTTCAGATTTAGTGATAGCAAATTATGGTAGTGACAGTATCTCTGTCTTAAAGAATAACGGGAACGGAACTTTTGCTGCTAAAGTCGATTATCCAACTGGAAATAACCCCACCTCAGTTTTTGCCGCTAAATTAGACACTGACTCTTATTATGATATAGCAGTAACAAATGAATCCAGTAGTACCATCTTAGTCTTCAAGAACAATGGAGACGGATTTTTTGTACAAACTGATGTCCGCGGAACCGGAATTAGTCCTTTCTCTGTTTTTGCATCAAATATTGATGGAGATAGCAACCAAGATTTAGTTATTGCGAATTACGGCAGCCATAACATTACGGTCTTGAAGAATAATGGTAGTGGTAGTTTTCCAAGTAGAAGAGATTATCCCACCGGAAATTTTCCTCGTTCTGTTTTTGTCACCAATCTAATAGGTGATTCAACGCCTGATATAGCAGTAGCAAATGAATCTTCCGGAACAGTTTCAATCTTTAGAAATGAAGGTGGTGGAACTTTTGCCGACAAAATTGACTTTGGAACTGGTAACTTCCCTTACTCAGTTTTTGCAGCAGATATAGATGGAGATGGCTACCCAGATTTAGCTGTCACAAATATTGGTGATAACTCTATTTCAATTTTAAAGAACAATGGTGATGGTACTTTTGCGTCTAAAGACGACCACCAAACCGGGAATAATCCCGTTTCCTTGACAGTAGCAGATTTTGACAGCGACGGTGACCAGGACTTGGCTATAGCCAATTATGGAAGCGACAATGTGTCTGTTTTGTTTCAAAACCGTCCACCAGTATTAGAACCAATTGTGGAGCCTAAAACTGTCGTAGAGGGTGACAGTCTGATTTTCAGCGTACATGCAAGTGATCCCGATAGTGACTTACTCACACTAGAAGCTATGAATCGGCCTGACAGTGCCACCTTCATTGATTTTGGCAATGGGTCCGGCTCATTTAGTTTCAAGCCTCTATTTACCCAAGCCGGAGTTTATTATATAACCTTCAAAGCTTCAGATGGGAGTTTTGCCGACAGCCAAGAAGTTACTATTATAGTTGAGCAAGGTGATTTCGGAAATCCTAATACATTCGTAGCTAAAGATGATCCGGGAATCAAACTCAAGTCCATTGTAGCGGCAGACTTAGACGGAGACGGAGGCCCCGATTTAGCTGTGACAGAAAATGCAAGTGACAATATTTTATTTTTTAAAAATAACGGAGATGGTATTACCTTTACTCTTCGTTCTCCTGACCAAGGTTCTGGAATTGACCCAGGGGCTATTTTAGCTGCAAATTTGGACAACTCTCCGGGCTTGGACTTGGCGGTAGTAAATGAAAATGATTACAGAATTACGGTATTGCTGAAGCGCGAAGATCCTTTTAGTTTTATTAGAGACGAGATCTATGCATCTCTAGATGAAGAAAATCCTAAGTCGATATCTTCTGGTGACTTTGATTCGGATGGGTATACCGACTTGGTAGTGGCATTCCCTTCAAGCGATGTCGTTAACATTATAAAATCTAACGGTAATGGAACATTTGGTCCACCAGTTTCACATACAGTGGGAGCAGGGCCCACTTCGGTTGTTGCTTCAGATTTCGACCTCGATAACGATGTAGATTTAGCTGTCACTCGTGTTGGTACACCGAGTACTCCTGAAGACACAGTTACGGTGTTAATGAACAATGGGGACGGGAGTTTTACTTCTCCAGTTGACTATTTAACCGGAGAAAATCCTGTTTCAGTTTTTGCTTCGGACGTGGATGGTGATGGGAACCCTGATTTGGTGGTAGCAAATAAAGGGTCTGACACGGTTTCGGTTTTTAAAAACAATGGCGATGGGACCTTTGCTTCGAGGGACGACTATCTATCAGGTTTGGGTCCCGTATCAGTTTTTGTTTCCGACATAATAGGAGATTCAACCCCAGATATAGCAGTAGCTAATGAGAGTTCCGGGACAGTTTCAATCTTTAGAAACAAAGGAGATGGGACTTTTTACCCGAAGTTGGACTACAAAACGGGCACAGGTATTTCACCTAGACCCACCTCGATTGTCGCTTCTGACTTAGACCAAGATTTGGATAAAGACCTGGCAGTAGTAAATTCAGGAGAAGGCACGATTTCCATCTTTCTTAATCTAACCAAAAGCTGTGCTATTATTACCGGAGATGCTAATGGAGATGGAAACGGCCCTGCCTTGCCTGACATAATATATCTGGTGAGCTATATTTTTAAGGGTGGTGCTGAACCTTTTCCTCTCTGCCACGGAGATGTAGATGAAAATGCTAAGATTAATCTTGCTGATATTATTTATTCAGTTAACTTTATCTTTAAGGGCGGTCCACCACCGATTATATCTGGTGACTGCTGCAAATAACTTTAAAAATTGCTGGTTTGGTATTGCACATTGTTTAGGGATTTAAGAGTGTTTAAATTCAGAATTGTAATAAATTGATGATAATTACTTGCTTATAACTGCCCTAACCCTCAGTTAGAGTATTGGAGATATAAAGTCAATAGATTAGTTAATTCCTCCTACCCCAACCAGAAGTTAGGGTTTTTTTACTAACAAAAATTTCTCTTTTCAATCAACTTATGTCTTAAATTTCGAAAAACTTCTTAACTTCTTTCTCAAAAATTTATTATATTTCTTAAAATTTTCTGAAAGAGAGGAAGAAGATGTCTTTAAATAATGAGAATAAAAAATTGATGGAACTATTCACCCAATCGGAAAAAGATTTAAATGGTAGAATAATCGAAGTGCGGCAATTGGGAGTTTTATTTCCCAATATGGCATCGCATATGATGATTTTGTTTGGAGGAGAGATTTTAAAAATTGTGGATGAAGTTTCAGGTGCTTTGGCCAGCCTATTTGCCAGCCAGCAGTCGGTCCATATTGGAGAAGAGGTCTTCTTCAGAAAAGCCATAATGATTGGAGAAACCACCCGGATAATATTCAGAGTTGTGCATACTACTCCTAAAATTGTAGTTGTCCACACTCAAATTTTCGGAGGAGAGTTTGACATTGAGAATTTTAATTTAAGATACGAAGGCGTCTCTTTGTGCGGAGTTTTAGGACCGGACGGAAAACTGGCACCTGTGCCTCAACTTTCCCTGCCGGCCGAAAAAAGAAATACCCGCATAGCCGAGATTGCGCAAACTGTGGTCAGTTTCCAAAAAGAGACTATCAAAAAATTGGATGCCTGGAGGACTGGTGCTTAGTTAGTTTTATCAGTACTTCCTTCTTCTCTCCACCACATAATTACTGCCCGGTAAAGATTTAGTATACTTCTTCAGATCCGCCAGCATATGTGAAATTTCTCCCAAATGAGAAAAAGAGCTCCCGGAATTTTTCATTACCGCAATCGATATTGTCAGCACCGGAAATTTCTGCAGCGCTCCATCCCGGTTTTGAGTCTGAATATATCCCCGCATTAAATCTTTTTCCTCATAGCGGGAGGGAATCATCTGGTCGAAGACCTTGATGATATTTTTACACACCGTTTCAATTTTATCAAGGGGAATCAAAAAAATAAAATCATCTCCTCCGATATGTCCTACAAAACTATGGGGAGCTAAATCGGTCACCACATCCCGGATTATTTCGGCAGTCAGTGTAATCAGTTTGTCACCGTAGAAGTAACCGTAATAATCGTTGTAGGCTTTAAAATCATCCAAATCCGCATACCCTAAAGCGAATTTTTCTTTTTTGGATATGCGGCGGTTGATCTCTATCTCAATCAGATGGGTGCCGGGTAATTTGGTGGATGGATTTACACCTATGTGCTTTTGACTTCTGGAAACTAAATTTTTTAATTTGGAAGAGATGAGACCGGATTCTTCGGAACTGAATAAAAATTCATCCAGACTGGCTTTATAGCTTTCCTGTAAAAGTTTGGCAGAGGGACGGGGATGAAAAAAAACCACCGGCGTTAGGGATAAAAGTAAATTTTTTCTGATTTTCTTTAAGGCCTTCATCTCTTGTTTGAAACTGCTGCTGGAAGCAAAGACTATTAAGTCTAAATCCAACTTTTGAGGGTTTTCAAAGATTGCTGAAAGGGTCAGAAAATGATGAAATTCAACTTTTTCAGGAGCAAACCATTTAACCAGTTTTTCCTGTAAATTTACTTTATTTTGATAGAGACCGCATTTTAGCATAATAAACCGTTAACCAATTTTTCAATAGACCATGCCTTTTAGTATTTCAAGAGTTGAGCTAATTCATAATTTAGTAATGATAAGTTTCCTTTTTAATATTAAAGTCGAATAATTAGCTAGAATTCTTAACTAATATCGAGCTCGTGGACCCACGTTGTCCTCAGCGTGGGATTAAATTTGATTTTCCCAGCTTGAGATAGGTTACACCATCCCGTAGGGACAAGCTGGGTCTACAAACTTTAGGGGGTATAGTTTCCAGTCTCTTGTAACTTTATTTAGCTTGCTCTCTGGGATGAGCTTCTTTATGCACCTGTTTTAGGTAACTGGTATCCAGGTGCGTGTAAATTTCAGTAGTGGAAATATCAGCATGTCCCAACATCTCCTGCACTGCTTTTAAATCTGCTCCACCTTCCAGCAGATGAGTGGCAAAACAGTGTCTGAAAGTGTGGGGAGAAACCTTCTTTTTTATTCCGGCTTTGTTCACGTAGAATTGCAGAATCTTCCACACCCCCATGCGGGAAAGTTTCCGGCCTCTGTTGTTCAGGAATAAAATATTCTGAGAAAACTGTTTAGCCAAATGGGGTCTGGCTTTTATTAAATATCTTTTCAGCCAGTGGGTGGCTTCCGAGCCGATGGGAACCACTCTTTCTTTAGAACCTTTCCCGAAAACTCGTATAAATCCGTCTTTGAGAAATAAATCGTTGACCGAAAGCCCGATGGCTTCTGAAATTCTTAGTCCGCAAGCATACATCATTTCTAAGATAGCTTTGTCTCTTAATCCTAAAAAAGTAGACACATCCGCTTTCTCTAAAATTTTGTCTACTTCCGGATAAGTTAAAACTACAGGTAGTTTTCTCCCGATTTTAGGAGACTCAAGAACTACTGTTGGGTCCCCGGAGGAGAATTCTTCTTTGACTAAGAACTTATGAAATCCCCGGATAGCGGAAAGATTCCTGGAGATCGAATTGGCTTTTAAATTTTTCTCTCTGAGTTGCCAGAGCAGTTGACTGATATGCTCAGGCTTGACTTTTCCTAATGAGTCAATTTTACTGGCTTGGAGGAACTTTAAGTAACGGTTTAAGTCAGTCTCATAACTTGATAAACTATTTGCTGATAGACCTCTTTCAATAGACAGATGACTGAGGTATTTGGATAGATAATCCTGCATTGGTTTATAAAACTTTAATCACCATCATAGTCAAGTCATCGTTCTTATTTCCAGAGGTAAATTGATTTATCTTGTCAATGATTTTGGCTTGCAGGTCTCTGGCTGGTAAAGAATGATTATTGCGGATTATCTCCTCTAATCTTTTGATGCCGAACTCTTCCCTTTTTTCATTCATAGCTTCAGTTATACCGTCGGTGTAAAAGACAATAATTTCTCCCCTATTCAGAGGAATACTTCTTTCTTCATAAGTTGAGTTGGGAAACATTCCTAAGGCAATTCCCCCTTCAGTCAGGTATTCTATAGTGCCGTTTGGTCTATAAAGTATGGGTGGATTATGTCCGCCGTTGGAGAAGGTGAAAATTTTACTTTTGGTGTCTAAAACACCGTAAACCGCGGTCACGTAATTTTCTCTCTCTAAACTCTCAAATAAAAGATAATTAACTTTATTTAAGATGGTTCGGATGGTAAAATTATTCCTGATTTCAGCTTTCAAGCTGGCCCGGAAAGCCGCCATAATCAAGCTGGCTGGAATTCCTTTACCGGAGGAGTCGGCAATGGCAACACCCAATTGGTTCTCTACGATGGGGATGAAATCATAATAATCTCCGCCTACAGTTTCAGAAGAGATATTTATACCGGAAACATCAAAACCAAAGACGATCGGATTATCTTTAGGCAAAAAGGTTTTCTGGATTTCCCGGGCGATTTTTAGATCTTCTTCTAATTTTCTTTTCTCCAGAGTTTCTTTGTGCAGGCGGGCTCTTTCGATGGCTACTGCGGCCTGGCTGGCAAAGGCGGTTAAAAGCTCCAAATCTTCCTGGGCGTAAGCGTTCAACTGATTACTCTCCAAATTAAAAACTCCCAGTACTTTTCCATCGGTCTTTATAGGAACAACCATTTCAGATAAAGTGGCTAAGCGGGCATTGATATATCTTTCATCTTTTCTGACATCCGGAACGATTACCAGCTCTCCGGTTTTGGCTACCCAGCCAATCAGACCCTGCCCTATTTTTAGATTCAGGTCCGCTTCTAAAGTCGGGTCATATCCTTCGATTTCAAATTGCTCCACTTCCTGGGTTTTTTTGTGCACTAAGAAGATTCCTACCGCATCACAGGTGACTACCTGCTTGACCGATTGGATAATCCTCTTTAAGACCTCCTCCAAATCTAAAGTTGATGACAGACTCTTCCCTACTTCCAATAAAACTTCTTTTCGTAAACTTTCTTTTTTGGCTTTTTGATACAGAATCGAATTATCCAGAGCCACAGCTATCTGATTGGCTAAAAGGGTTAGATTATCCAAATCTTTTTCAGTAAAAAATTGAGCCTCTTTCTTGTTGACCGCTTCCAAAACTCCCAGCAGTTTTCCTCTTCTTATGAGAGGGACCGAAAGCAGATTGCTTATTTTAACTCCGATTAGCTGCTGCAGGTTTTCAGAGAAATGTACATCCTGTTCCGGCTGGTTGAGGAGCATGGACTTCTGATTCTCCACCACCCAGCTTAAGATTCCTTCTTGCTGATTCCAGGACAGGGTCTTTTTTTCTTTTTCACAGGAGATGAAATAAAGCTGGTCGGTTTTTCTATCTTTGAGCAGGACCAAACTTAATTCGGAATTGACAGCTTTGCAGGTTAAATCTAAGATGATGTCTATTAGTTCATCGATATTCAGGGTGGAATTTAAAACCTGAAACGACTCCACCAGCCAGTCGGTGGTGGTGGTATCTATCTTTTTTCTGATTCTGGGTTCTTTAACTTTAGTCATCTATCCCTTTCTTTAAAACATATAAATTGATTGTCTCAAGTCAATAAAAGTTTACGGAATATATTGGTTATTCTTTGTAAAAAATTTTCTTTTGTTCTAAACACTATAATGGTCAATTAGTTGAGAAAAACCCTTGACGATTGTGAAACAGCCGTTATCTTTCAAGAGAAGGGAGTTATCCTACTGTTACCCTGGGTGAAGGTGTTAAAATGAAGAGAGGTTTAATAATTGTCTTTACGGCCTTTACGGGGATTTTTCTACCCATTTTAGCCAATGCCCAAGACCCAGGCCAGCCAGATACTATTTATATTGACTGTACCCCACAAAATGAATTCGGAGCACCGGAATCAAAAGTGCGTTTTGATGTTATTTTCAAAACTGATAACAGCGGAATTGGAAACGATGTTACCGGTGTTTGTCTATGGTTCAACATAAATGCAACTAACAAACTTAGTGCCAAACCAGTGCTAGATACCACCGTAGCAGCAACTTATTCCGGAACCGACGTTTCTACTTGGGACGTTTTGACTGCTTTTGTTCCATCAGCAGGAGGAGACCCAAGCTCTTTTCCAATATTCCTTGCTCTGGGTATGGTCGAATTCACGGAACTGGGTTTGCATGATGGAACTTACACTTTAGCTCATCTGGTGCTCAAAGTAAAAGATACATGCACTATCTGTATCGATACTACTCACAGTGAACTTCCAATAGGGTGCTCCTTTACAACCTCTAACGTCAGCTCTTATTTAGCAATTTGGCTTGGAGAGTTCTGCTGTCAGGTTACGCCCTACCAAAACCAATCCGGTCCCATCTGCCATTCTCCAGACAGCATCCCTGAATTATCCGGCTCCAAGATTAGCTTTCAGGTAACCGCTTATGACTCCGATACCATCGGCTGTTATCTAATCAGTGATTGCAGTTTTGACATATTAGAGAATCCTGCCAGTGAAACATCGGCAACTTTCACTGGTCCCTGTTCTGGAAGCTTCACTAACATGATATTCGATTGGCAGACCTCTCCCAACGACTCCGGAACTTTCCATATAGTTTTTACCTTCAGGGATACCTGCGGAGGAGTCGAGACCTGCACCACGATAGTTACACTATTCTCACATTGCATCTTCGCCACAATAGGACAAGTTAATGCCCAGCCTGGAAATAAAATTAAATTACCACTTGAAATTTTTGCCCCAATAACTGATGTCGGTGGATTCAATTTCTGCATTGAGTATGATCCAGTTTTGATGACCTTCCTTTCAGTCGAAAGAGGAGAATTTTTTAATCTTCCCGGTCCTTTTCCGGAAACCTATCACTGGAATTATTTGGTTTGGAGAAACCAGCCTTCTACTGTCATTCACAAGTTCGAACTCTGCATTATAGGAGTCGGACGAATCTATTATTATGGCGGAACTTGTCTGCCTCGAGGAGAACGCGGTGTCTTATATTTACATTTCAGGTTATCTAACAATGAGCTATTCAATTGTTTCTATACCCCAGTGAGATGGAAAAAACTGGAATCAAATTGTATATTCAATTCCTTCTCCGATTGTTCAGGCAACAGTGTAATTGTTTTTGATGACACCTTATTTTACAATCCCAAAATCTGTGACCCAGAAAAATTATACCCCAAGCAAACCATCTCAAATTGTGCCAAGGCTCTGGATGGGGCGGTAGTTTTCACTTGTGGTCCCCATCTTGGACCAGGAGATATTAACCTGAACGGTTTTCATTATGAAATTGGAGATGCAGTTTTGTTTGCTAATTATTTTATTTTTGGAATTGAAGTCTTTAACACTGACCCAGAGCTACGCGAGCGTCAAATTTTTGCTACCGATATAAATTATGACGGCACCACTCTGACAATTGCAGATTTAGTTTATTTATTGCGGATTCTATCCGGGGATACCTCTCCCTTGGGTCAACCCTCCAAAATCTTACCTTATACAAATACCATTGACTTGATGTTCAATGACCGCCTTGCAGTGGTCTCTAGTACTATTGATTTAGGGGCAATCTATTTTGTATTCAAGGGCGAAGCAACCAAAATTGAACCGCTCGTCTCTGATTTAGAAACAAAATGGCATGCCCGTAATGGAGAAACCAAAGTCCTGATTTATAGTTTTGGAAATGCTGCCAAAATTAATGCAGGAAATACTAATCTGTTCAAAGTTTATGGAGAAGTGAAATTAGAGAAAGTGGAAGCCGCCGAATTTATGGGCTTACCAGTCAACGTGAATATTTCATCTGTATCGCCCAACATTCCTGCATCTTTCAGTTTGTCACAAAACTACCCCAATCCCTTCAATAATTCCACCACTATAAAATTTGCTTTACCGACTGAAGGAATGGTCTCCTTGAAGATTTACAATGTAACCGGTCAATTAGTAAAGGAGTTCAATGAATTTAAGTCTGCAGGCTATCACAGTATTACTTGGGATGGAACTAACTCTGAAGGAGAAAAAGTCTCCAGCGGAGTTTATCTTTACAAACTTGAGACGGAAAATTTTACCGAGGTGAAAAAGATGACTTTACTAAAGTAGTACTCATCCTCCTAAATAGGCCTCTTTCACCTTCTGATTATTCAACAAATTCTTAGCTTGGTCTTCTAAGACAATCTTGCCCGTTTCCATAACATACCCCCGATGAGCCAGATTCAACGCCATATAAGCATTCTGCTCCACCAAAAGAATTGTTGTCCCTAATTCGTTGATTTCCTTTAAAGCATTGAAAATCGATTTAACCAACATCGGTGCCAACCCTAACGAGGGTTCGTCTAAAAGCAATACTTGAGGATTTGACATCAAAGCTCTCCCAATGGATAACATTTGCTGTTCACCACCCGAAAGAGTTCCGGCATTCTGTTTTATTCTTTCTTTCAAACGAGGGAACAGAGTGAACATCTTCTCCAGATCCTGTTTAACCTTTTGCCTGTCTCTTCTTATATAAGCCCCCAGCTCCAAATTTTCCAAAACAGATAAATTAGCAAAAATCCTTCTCCCCTCCGGCACCTGCGAAATTCCTAATTCCACTATTCTATGCGGCGGAGTCCGGTCGATTGCTTCTCCTTTGAAAAAAAGGTTTCCCTTTTTAGGACGGTTCAATCCGGAAATGGTATTCAATGTGGTGGATTTTCCGGCCCCGTTAGCACCAATCATAGTCACAATTTCCCCCTGCTTTATGGAAAGAGAAATCCCCCTGAGAGCCTGAATGGCTCCATAGTAAACATCCACATCCTTCAATTCCAAAATTACGTTATTCTCGATAGGCATCTAAATTTTCTTAATGAATCTCCTCTCCCAAATAAGCTTCTATAACCTTAGGGTCTTTTTTGATTTTTTCCGGTGGCCCTTCGGCTATGGTTATGCCGTAATCCAAAACCAGAATTCTCTCACAGATTCCCATCACCACCTGCATATCATGTTCTATCAACAAGATGGTTAAATCAAACTGTTTTTGAATGTTTTTAATCAACTGCATCAGATGAGCAGTCTCCTGCGGATTCATCCCGGCTGCCGGTTCATCCAAAAGCAAAAGTTTGGGCTCGGTAGCCAGAGCTCTGGCAATCTCTAATCTTCTCTGCTGACCATATGGCAGATTCTTGGAGATTTCGTTTTTTAGCGTATCCAATCCAAATATAACCAAAAGTTCCGTGGCTCTTTTCACCAAGCTTTGTTCTTCCAGCAGAAATTTTTTAGACCTCCAGACCGAAGCCAAAAGACCGGTATGAGTATGCTGGTGAAATGCCACCAGAACATTGTCTATAACCGGCAGCTCACCGAATAATCTGATGTTTTGAAAAGTGCGGGAGATTCCTACTTTAGAAATCCGGTAGGGCTTCAAACCATGGGTCCGCTTTTCGGCAAATCTTATTTCCCCTTCAGTGGGAGGATATACTCCGGTAATCATGTTGAAAACCGTGGTCTTGCCGGCTCCGTTGGGACCTATTAAACCCACCAGCTCCCCCTTTTGCAGGTTTAAATTGAATTTATCCACCGCTTTCAACCCCCCGAAATTTATGCAGACATTTTTAAGCTCTAAAAGTGACATGTAATTATTGTGAAAAAAATTAAGCTCCTTCCGCTTGAATTTTCTTTCTTAAAATTCTTTTTTTAAACCAATCCCAGTTGAATTCTCTTACCCCAAATATACCTTGAGGCCTGGTTATCATCAGAATTACCAACAGTACGGAATAAAAAACCATCCGATAATCTTTGACCGGTCGTAAAACCTCCGGCAGCAGAGTAAGAATTACCGCAGCCAGAATGGAACCGGTGATGGAGCCCATGCCGCCTAGAACAACCATCATCACCACTTCAAACGATTTTATAAAAGTGAAGCTGTTGGTGTGCAGATACTGCAAGTAATGACCTAAAAGTCCTCCGGCTATGCCGGCAAAAAAGGCCCCAATTACAAAAGCAGTAACTTTATACCAGGTGGTATTTATACCCATGGCTTCAGCCGCCACTTCATCTTCCCGGACCGAGAGAAATGCCCGACCGTGAGTGGAGTAGACCAGATTTCTGACCACCACGATGGTCAGGACCGTAAATCCCAGAACCCAGAATAAGGAAGTGTACTTGGGAACATCCGAAAACCCTCTGGCTCCGCCGATGGCATCTATATTTAAAATAAAGACCCGGATTATCTCACCAAAACCTAAAGTCACTATGGCTAAGTAATCCCCTCTTAATCTCAATGAAGGAATTCCCACTAAAAGACCGGCAAATGCCGCTAAAGCTCCTCCTAATAAAAGTCCCACCACAAATACCAGAGGTTTAGAAAACCATAAAGGGAGAAACAACGTTTCTAAAATTTTGGGACCAAAATAAAAGGTAAAAGCGGCTGAAGTGTAACCGCCGATGGCCATAAAGCCGGCATGACCGATGGAGAACTGCCCGGTGAAACCGTTGATTAGATTTAGACTAACCGCCAGGATGATGTTAATTCCACAATATATGAGTATCTGCAGATAATAGGGATTCATCCTGGGTGAGATGAGAAGATCTAAAACTAAAAATAATCCCAAGAATGAAATTATTAGCAAAACTTTCTTTAACTGATTCATCCTCTTCCTTAATTCTATATTAATACGGTAAAATCTTACAGTGACAAGGACCTAAACCTTCTCAGTGGTTGCTTTACCCATAATCCCGGCTGGTCTGAAAATTAAAATGGCAATCAGGATACCGAAAGCGATGGCATCTCTGAAAGTGCTGGACAGATACCCCACGGTCATCACTTCTGCCACTCCAATTATTAAACCACCTACCATCGCACCCGGAATATTCCCGATTCCACCCAATACAGCAGCCACAAATGCTTTTAATCCCGGCAGAAGCCCCATAATCGGGTCTATCTTAGGATTATTCAGACCGACCAGCACACCAGCCGCTCCGGCTAAGGCCGAACCAATCGCAAAAGTAATGGTGATGATTTTGTCAGTTGAAATTCCCATCAAGCTGGCTACCTGGATGTTGTAAGAAACTGCCCGCATGGCTTTTCCGGTTTTGGTCTTGTAAACAAACAGCTGTAAAATCCCCATTAGAGTTAGTGAGGCTATAAGTGCAATTAGTTGTAAGTTAGAAATCACAATTCCGGATTTACTCCAGATCTCCTGACCTTCAATCAGCTGCGGGAAAAATTTGGGGTCGGCTCCGAAGACTAATTGTCCTCCGTTTTCTAGCAGCAGCGAAACCCCAATGGCAGTTATCAGAGCTGTCAGACGAGATGATTTTCGCAAAGGTTTGTAAGCCAATCTTTCAATGACAACTCCCAAGCAGGAGCAGACTATCATAGAGATGAACATCACTAAAACAGCTTTGGGAACAGAAGGATTTTCAGCGATTCCTAACCAGTGGGCGGAATAATAGCCGGCAAAAGCCCCTACCATATAGACATCAGAGTGAGCAAAGTTGATTAGCTTTAGAACCCCGTAAACCATGGTATAACCTAAGGCAATCAGAGCGTAAATAGAGCCCCAGGTGATACCGTTGATTAGTTGTTGAATAAACTCTTGCATATTATGTGATTTATCTCAAACCAAATTCTCCCATAATTTTTTTGAAGAAGGGAGATGGACTTTTACGAATTCAGTGAAGCCTAATACATTATGTTGAGTGGAAAATTTTTTCTTTTTATATTCATCCCAAATAACTAAATTAACATTTTGCCCGCTCATCTCTTTAACTTTTTCACCAGAAATATCTTCATCTGCTGTCAAAATATATATTTTACCTGCTTTTATTGAGGCCAGTTCCCCAACTACTTGTCTCCATCTTTCTCTTAAAGTGCGTTTTACTGATATTACAACACAGGAAGTTCTATTTTTTTTGAAGGCAGCAACGCTTGGGATTACATAGTCAACTTTTCCATTTAGAATTTTCTGTTTCTCATAAGGATATTCTAGAATGTTAAATAAAAAACTTACGTGACGCTCAAAACTTCCACCTGCTCGAGTTCTTCTCGATTGCGAAATGCTTAAAAACATTCCCCAAATATCCTCATAATTTTCTCTAAAAAAATCACTAGTCGTATTGGTTTTCTGTAATAATCCTTTTCTGATAGCCTTATCAATAATAACTCCTGTACAATCTTGCTCATATTTCAGATATAATTGAAATTCTCTTGCGAGAAGTTGCTTTAAATATGTGTTAAATCTTTGTTGGATCTTTATTTTTTCAACATGAAGGAGTTTTTGAGCTTCACTGGCTAACTTATCCCCGGAGGGCATTAACTCTTCTCGTTGGGATTTCTGAAAATCAATAAAATTCATCTACTCTTTTGCAAAATAATTATGTTCTCAAAATTCATGGTGGTCTCAGTTCTACCTGTTATATTTGTTGGACTGTTCAAAGTGGGCATTCTTTTGGATGGGATTGAACGAGTGATAGTTTTTATGTGACTTAAACCAAATTCCTGACTCAGTTCAAGGACTATTCTGTCTGTAGGGATCGTGGTTTGAGCAACTCTTCTGTTACCCAATACAAAACAGATTATACCTTTCACCTTTAGCACATCGTAGATACTCTCTAAGCACTTATTGAAATCTTTATAAAAGGCTAAAACTTCCCTTGCTCTTTTTTCATCCTTTAAGCGAATCTTGGGTAGAATCTTCTTCAAAGTTAAAGAGGGTAAGTCATTTTCTATATAATTTCTGTGGTTTCCACCTAACGATTCATTATCAATATTTACTTTCTCGTAACCGAGCCATTGCAATGACAGGCGAGAAAACTGTCCATAGGCAACGGTAGTTTTACTATCCCCATAAGGTGGTGACGTGAGGATTAAATTAACAGATTCCGGTTTTATTGGGAGAGGATATCTTGTATCTCTCTCATAGATTTTGATTCTAGTTGTAAGTTTTCGAAGGTAAGTTTCTTGCAATTTTCTAATATTTTTCAGCGATATTTTTTCAAAAACTCGAAATACATCGGGATTATGGTTCTCAAAATCTTTCTTTCGTACAAGCTTGAATTCACCAGCGTTGGTATTGGAACAAAGTCGAACGGTTTCACTAAAAGCTACTTTAAAAAAGCTTTGGATTTTTTCTTCCTCAATCAAGTTTATTTGATTCAATAGCCTGGCCAAGTCTTTTGTTATTTTATCCTTGAACCAAAATTCCAAATTAAAAAATTCTGGCCTTTTGGCAGATTTTTCTATTGCCTCTCTACTTAAAACTTGGTGAAGATTATCCTCAAGTAGTGATATTTTAATGGGGGTAGTTTTAACTCTCGCTAATAAAATAGCTAGTGGATTTATATCTATCCCAATTCCGTATCTCTCATTTAATAGGCTTTCAACCAAAACTGTTCCCGAACCCATAAATGGGTCCAAAACTGTATCTTCTTTCTTTGTAAATTCTAAAAGCAACCTCCTCGCTATGGGATAAATCATCATAGCCGGATAGGGATGTATTCCATGAACACCCCAATCAGTATCACATGATTTAAAGTCAAAAGAAGGGTCTCTGAATTTTTCTACCCCACTTACAACTCTGATTTGGATCATTTAAGGATACACAGTTTCTACGAATTTAATTTTTCCGTTCTCAACTTTTAGCACCACCGCCGGTTTAACCGCATTCCGCTCTTCATTAATAGTGATTTTTCCGGTAATGCCGGGATAATCTTGTGTCTGGGCAATTATCTCTCTGATTTTGGCACCTTCAGTACTGCCGGCTTTTTTAATGGCTTCAAACAAAATCATGGCCGCATCATATCCTAAAGGAGCCATAGCATCCGGAATTTCATTATATTTAGCTTGAAACTCTTTCACAAAATTTTGAATCACTTGAGAGGTGTCTTCCGGAGAATAATGATTGCTGTAATAACAACCATTCAAGGCCTTACCTCCAATTTCCACTAATTTGGGAGAATCCCAGCCGTCTCCTCCGATAATCGGAATTTTAAAGCCTAAGTCCCGGGCTTGTCTGACCAAAAGACCCACTTCAGTATAGTAACCGGGAACAAAAATGGTCTCCGGATTTTTGGTTTTGACTGAGGTCAACTGAGCCCGGAAATCAATATCACCTTCAGAATAAGATTCATCCGCTACAATTTGGCCGCCTAATTTGGTGAAGGTATCTTTGAAATAATCTGCTAATCCGACCGAGTAATCATTTTTTATATCTCTTAAGATGGCGGCTCTTTTAACCTTGAGAGTGTTGTAAGCAAATTTACCCATTACTTCCCCTTGAAAAGGATCAATGAAACAAACTCGGAAAATAAAATCTCCTACTTGAGTAACTTTGGGATTAGTTGAAGAAGGAGAAATCATTGGCACACCTGCCTCTTGGCAAATGGGTGCCCCGGCCAAACTTCTGGAAGAAGCCACCTCTCCTAAGACTGCTATTACTTTATCCTGATTAATTAATTTCGTAACAGCCGTAGCTGCTTCTTCAGGCTTCCCCTGGTCATCTTCCACAATCACAACAACTTTTTTACCCAGAAGGCCGCCTTCTTGATTTATTTTCTCTACCGCCATTTTAATTCCTCTATCTGTATTGATTCCAAAAGTAGCAGTCAGACCCGTCAGGGAGCCATATTCTCCGATCTTGATTACATCTTCCTTTTTACCACAGGCGAAAATTATTAAAAAACTTGCTAAGGTTAAAACAACTAATCTTTTGAATAACATTTATTCCTCCCTTTTTGTTTTTATCATTTTAAAATGCGAACTACTATTTAATACTTTTTACCCGTTTTTGTCAAGGGTTTTTAGGTTGACAAAACAAAAAGAAAACGTAAGATTGAAAAATAGTTTGAATTTAACTCGAATTATAATCTGGTGGATAATTTTACCTTAACTTTGGCTTTAGGAACCATAGCTGCCCTGGCTAACGTTTTCGGTGGTTTCATCGTCACCGCTCGCTCCCACTGGAATCAGGAGTTCTTGAAATATTTCATCGCCTTCGGCTCCGGATTTCTTTTGGCAGCGGTTTTTTTGAAGATGATACCTGTCAGTTATGAACAGAGCAAACTGGCTCCTCTGTTTATCTTAATCGGATATTTTGTAATCCATTTCTTTGAGCATACGGCCGTGCCTCATTTTCACTTCGGAGAAGAGACTCACCCGGAGTATCTGGTTCCGCGAGCAGTAGGGATTTCTGCCTTAGTGGGTCTGACCACTCATTCCTTTTTTGACGGGGTTTCAATTTCCAGCGGATACATAATTAACCCCACTCTGGGATTTTTAATCTTTTTGGCTATTATGCTGCACAAGATTCCGGAAGGTTTTACCATCTCTTCTTTATTTTTAGCATCCGGCAGGAGCAGAAAAAAGGCCCTGGGCAGTTCGTTCATTATCGGAGCCGGGACCTTGGGAGGAGTGGTGTTTATGCATTTTATCCCCTCCTTGGTAAGTCACGGTCTGGCACTTTCAGCCGGAGTATCTATTTATGTGGCTGCCTCTGATCTGATACCCGAAGTCAACAAAGAGAAAGGGATTAAATTATCGGTAATGGTATTTATAGGAGTGGGGCTTTTCTATGTGACTGAGTTTTTGCTGGAGAAATTGGGTCTGTAGCCGAGTCGTGCTCCCTACCTTAGGTGAAGGCTTAGAATAATACAGGTGTAATTTTTAAACCACAATTTTTTGTGCCTCAAGCACATTTTTTGGTGATATTCTGTATTCAGCTTTTTGGGTAAATTTCACACTTTTGCAATAACCTTATATATCCAAAACAGTTACAAAACCAAGTAAAATAGCCCTTTTTCGGCACAGAAATTGATAATAAGATTTACAGAGGTACTGGTGGGATTGACAAATCCCAAGATGGTTTTGAGACCTTAATACAGAGGCTGCACATGTTGTTAAAAAGAGGTCAAAATCCCGTAAAAGGAAGGAAAGGACTTGACAGAAATTTCAAAAACAATATACTAAAGGTTTTCCTTATGTTAAAAAAACCACTGACAAAAATGCTCAAAAGCAGCGCAATTCTGGTTTTATTACTTTTGTGTGCAACTTTTGGGTTGCTCTTAGCTCAGGATAAGCTGAGCCAGGGAATTGAAGCTTACAACGCCGGGAAAATCGACCAGGCCATTCAACTTTTAACCGAGTTTATTTCCTCTAATCCTAACGAGCCGGATGCCTACTTCTATTTAGGCAACGCCTATTTTAAAAAAGGAAATTGGACCCAGGCCATACCCCAGTATCAAAAAGCTCTGGAGAAAAAACCCAAAGACCCGGAACTTCTGTTTCAGCTGGGTATGGCTTATTATAATAATAAGGAGTATCAACCGGCTTCAGAGATTTTTGATAGAGGATTAAAACTTAAAAAACAGCCGGCCCGTTTTCGTTATGGTCTGGCAATTGTAAAATTGGCCCAAAAAGATTATTCGGGCGCTGATTTAGATTTACGAGAAGCTTTGCTTTTGGAACCCAATAAAGCAGAATATCACCGGGCCTTAGGGGATGTTAACTTAGCCCGCCAGGTAGCCGGTATCGCTATTGAAGCTTACAAAAAAGCTCTGGAATTAGATTCCAATATGTATGAAACCCATTTTAACTTAGCCCACGCTTATCTTATGGAAAGAAACTATAACGGAGCAATCAACTCCTACAAGCAGGTTATCAAATTGAAACCGGATTATTCACAGGCTTATCTGGAATTGGGAAACATTTATTTCTTGGCTAACAAATATTCGGAAGCCCGCTGGGCTTATGAACAATATCTGAAATTTGATGTTAAAAACAGCAATGTTTTTTTAAACTTAGGCCGAGTTTATTATTTCTCCAAACAATTTTATAAAGCTATTGAAAATTTAAAATGCTCCGCGGAGCTTAACCCTCAACAATATGAATCCTATTTATTCTTAGGCAATAGCTATTACGATTCTGCTCGTATTATTCCGGATACTTCTGAAAGAAGAAAAATATTTCTATTATCTCAGAAGGAATATTCTGATTATCTAAAGGTTTTAAGACAGACTAAACCTGACTATCAGTGGTCTGCCAAAGATGCCGAGTTCTGGTTTAAGAATGGAATTACAAACTTCAATATCGGTGATTCCTCGGCATTGGCAGAAGCTGAAAAATCTTTGCTCAAAGCTTTGGAGTTAGACCCACAGCAGACCGAATCTTATTCTTATCTGGGCTTGATTTATTACAAGCAGAAAAAATATGAACAGGCTTTAGTCTGGTTTACCAAAAAAGTTGAAAAAGACCCAACCAATTACAACGGTTATTTGAATCTGGCTTATTGTTATTTGGGACTAAATCAACAGGATAAGGCACTGGAAAGTTTCAATAAATCTTTGGAGCTGAAACCGGACAACAAAGATGTCCGTCACCGTTTGGCCTACATTTATATTGACAATCTAAAAGATTTCGCCAGCGCTAAAGGACAGTATGAGGAGATTTTAAAGCTGGATTCCGTGGATTGTGATGCCAAAGGATTTTTGGGGTTTTCTTTGTTGATGCTTAAAAAGTCCGCTGACGCCGCACCTTATTTAAGCTCGGCTGTTATCTGTGCCCCCAAAAACGTCCAATTCCATCTGTGGCTGGCCCAGGCTTTTGCCTTGAGTGGACAAAAATCCAAAGCCAAGCAGTGGTATAATAAAGTTTTGGCCTTAGACCCCCGCAATGCCGACGCCAAAAAGGGACTGGAGCTTTTGGAGTTATAAAATTAACCTTCGCGCATATAAATTTTTTAAATTTTATAATTTTTCTCACTTGACAAACTCCCCAAAAAGTATAACTTATACCGCTAAATTTTAAACCAATGGCAGAGCAGCAGAAATTAGAAGAACGTTACCGCTACATCGGGTTTGATGTTTACCCTGCTAAAGCCGAACGAGTCTTCAAAGACCCGGCCGAAGAAAAGCTCTATCTGGAGAAAATTAAGAAGAAAGAAAAATCCCTCCCCGGTTTTGAAAGAGACTTTAGCCTGGTTTATGTTCCGACTTATACCGCCACGGATAAATTGATTTTGACCGTCTTCTCTTTTCTTTTGACCGCAAGTTTCTTCCTGCCCTGGTTTTCTTTTACCCGGATGGGGACCAAATCCAGTTTCTCGGCTTTAACCGGCCTTTTGAATTTGGGGAAGGTTTCAGATTTTATTGCTTTAGGGGGAATCCCCGCTATAGTAGTGGTGATATTAACCGCCGTCTTTATGATTTTCTCTTTTGTCTTAGGAGTCGTTAACCTTTTAACTATATTTTCTAAAACCAAGGACCCGGAAATATACTGGATGAGATTGAAAAAATTCGCCAAGCTGGGCTACTTTCCTATTTGGATTTGGTCGACAGTTTTAGTAATTTCGCTGGTAGGTTTCAGAACCCCGGTTTGGGACCTGCTGGGGATTGCGCAGTTGGGGGAAAAATTTACCGTTTTCAATTTAATTCAATTAAACCACATCGGTTTGTGGATCGCTTTTGCCTCGCTTTTAGTCAATAGCTCCATAGCCCGGGAAGATTGATGATAGTGCTGTAAGTGAAAGAAGAGGGCGGAACCAGACCCAAGAAATATTTGACTTAAAGTTAAAAAATGTTTATATTTAATATTTAACCTAAAAGGAGGAAGAGTGAAACAGTCGGTATTCATGACCCTGGTCTTGGTGGTCTCGCTGGCCCTGGGGTTTGTAATATGGATGCAATTGCCGGAATACTTAAAAGAAGGGGGATACCTGGTCGCGGTTCTGATTGCCCTCTCCATCATGCTGGTAGCTTTTATTATAGAAAGATTGATTACCCTTAAGAAAGCTAAAGGCCGGACCTCCATTCAGGCTTTCTTTAAGGACATTGTCCTTTTTATACAGCAGGACCAATTTGACAAAGCCATTGCAGCCTGTGACAAACAAAGAGGCTCTTGTGCTAATATTTTGAGAGCTGGAATTGAAAGATATCAGCAACTTCGAACAACCGAACATAACTCTGAAAAACGGCTCTCTGAAACTCAAAGAGCCATTGAAGAAGCCAATGCTTTGGAAGTACCTCTTCTGGAAAGAAATTTGATTGCCTTGTCTACCATTGCTTCGATTGCCACTATGATTGGTCTGTTGGGAACTACCATCGGAATGATTCGTGCTTTTGCAGCTACTTCTGCCCGTGTAGGTGGAGTGATTGACGCCCAAGAGCTAGCTCGGGGTATTTCAGAGGCCCTGGTGAACACCGCCGGTGGTTTGTTCGACGCTATTATAGGTATCGTGGCTTACAATTATTTCGTCAACAAAGTTGACGCTTTCAACTACACCGTGGATGAAGCTACTTATGAAGTGATGCAACTTCTAAAGAGCAAAGAAGCCGAAGCGCTGGAAAAAGTCAGGGCTTAAAATTCTATTTGAATTATTTGGTGCCAAGATGCTGAAACGAATGAAAAGAAGAGTGGGGATTCGGATTGATATGACCCCCATGGTGGACGTGGCTTTCCTGCTTTTGATTTTCTATATGACCACCACCCAGTTCAAACCCCCGGAGAAGAAAGAAATAAAGCTCCCCTCTTCTCATTCTGAAATAAAACTGCCGGAATCTGATTTGCTGAACATAACTATTACCAAGGATGACTCCATCTTTGTAGATTATACTTCCAAAAGAGAACAGGTCATAGATGGCAAAAAGCAAAACACCATGGACCGAATTTATCATGAAGCCACCGCCCAAAATATTGCTCAAGTCATAAATACCATCAGAGTCACGGTTCCCGGGGGATATAGTATGAAACTGGTTATAAAAGCGGATAAAAATGTAAAATACGGGACTATGGCGGATTTGATGGATGCTTTGCAAGCTATGAAAATTAATCGTTTTCATTTAATCACCGAGCTTAAATTAGACCAGGGTTAAACGTATTTGAGGTGGATAGTGACCCAAAATTTGATGATTGTTTATAACGTTTCGACCATGCCCGACATAAAGGAGTTAAGATGGCTGGAGTAGACCTAGCCAGTGGTAGGCCCCCTGGTAAAAGAACTGGTGCTTTAAGAAGACCCAAAAGGCGAGTGGGGATCAGAATTGATATGACCCCTATGGTGGATATTGCCTTCCTGCTTTTGATTTTTTATATGGTCACCACCATCTTTATGCAACCCCAGGCTATGGAAATCTCCTTGCCGCCAGATAAAGAAAAATCAGTCCCCATAAAGGAATCTAATTTGTTAATTTTCAGAGTGGATGAGGATGGAACCGTTTATAAAAATTTCGGAAAAGAAAAGCCGGAAGTTTTCGGCCTGGACACTTTACGAGCTTATCTGAAAAGAGAAAATCAGGAAAAGTCCAAGCTGGTAACTTTTATCAAGATTCACAAAGATGCCAAATACGCAATAATGGTGGAGTTGATAGATGAGATGCAGGTGGTAGAGAAGCTTTTGCAGCAAAGAAACCCGGAGTTCAGTTACCGTTTTGCAGTGGCACCCTTATCGGAGCAGGATATAAAAGATTTGGCGGCGGTGAAAACAGTTCCTAAACCGTCATGAGGTAAAATATTATGCAATACGCCTACGGTGCTTTTGAATTAAAAAGATCTTATCAGAAAAACTTTTCTAAGGCCTTGGCTCTGGCAGCGGCTATTCATCTTTTTATTATCGGAGGTTTTTTTCTGTATGGCTATATAACCGGTGCCAGCACCAGAGATGTTTTGGTTATAAAAAGTTTAGCCGACTTAGGTCCCCCTCCTACTATTACTGAGATTCAGAAACCGCAGATTCCTATTACGCAACCTATAGTCACTCCACCCGCAGTAGGAACACCTAAACCGATTCCCGATGAGCAAGCTCAGGAAGAGGTAACCTTTGCCACTCAAGAAGAATTGAAAGATATTAATCCAGCTAGTACTGGAACTGACTCAGTACAAATAATCATTCCGGAAACTGATTATTTACCTGGTGAATACGACTATGTGCAAGTCCAAGAACAACCTTCACGACTTAATGAACCCAAACTTGAATATCCACAATTAGCTAAACAAGCCGGTGTTGAAGGGACAGTAATTATATCAGCTTTAATTGATAAGGAAGGAAAAGTAAAGGAAGCTAAAGTGGCTAAACCCTCAGGTGCGACTGTTGGTTTTGAAGAGCTAGCTCTCAAACAAGCTTATGAAATTAGTTATAAACCTGCTATTCAAAATAACAAACCAGTAGCTGTTTGGATTCGCTATCCAGTACAATTCCGCTTAAAGTAAGTAAGCTTCTCCCATCATTATTGTCTCGGTTTCTATCTCTTTTCCAATATTTTTTGATGTAATTTAGAATTTAATTTAAAAAAGTTAAATTGAAACAATTTGTTTGGGTTTTAAACTGCCTCGAAATTTAAAATATTCTTTTCAAATCCTCTTGACTTAATCCCTTAATTTCCTATCTTATACCTTTTATTTTTCAACCATTAAATTACAAAATGATGATTTCAAGTGCTGGGAACACTCAACAAAGGAGCTCTGCATGAGTTTTAAAAAAGTAAAGCTTTCGTTCATCTTCTTGGGTTTTGTTCTGCTGTTCGGTTTATCATCTAACCTGTGGGCCGGTGAAGCCGATGTCTTCTTACCCCCTTTCGATAATACTGTCAACACCCTTTTATATTTTGTGCTTTTAGCCGCTGTCTGCGGTCTGGTTTACGGAATTTATTTAGCCTTCAAGGTCTTAAAAGCAGACCCCGGCACCCCTAAGATGGTGGAGGTCTCCAGAGCCATTCAGGAAGGTGCCAAGGCCTATTTGACTCAACAGATGCGGGTTCTGGCTATTTTTATTTTCGCTTTGACTGTTCTGATATTTTTTGTCTACAAAAACATTTATGTTTTACCTGAAGGAGGAGGCACCAACTGGAAATTGGTCTGGGGGATTGCCCTGGCTTTTCTTTTGGGTTCCTGCTTATCCGCCGCTACTGGTTTGATTGGAATGTCGGTGGCAGTGCGAGCCAATACTCGGGTAGCCAACGCCGCCAGATTTTCCTTTAAAAAAGCGCTGGAAACTGCTTTTGAAGCCGGAACGGTTACCGGAATGTTTACGGTCGGAATGGGACTCTTAGGGGCAACCATTATTTTTATGATTTTCAAAGAGCAATCTATGATGGTCCTACTGGGATTCGGATTCGGGGGGAGCCTAGTGGCACTGTTTATGAGAGTCGGTGGAGGAATTTATACCAAGGCAGCCGATGTGGGCGCTGATTTGGTAGGAAAAGTAGAAGCTGGTATCCCGGAAGATGACCCCCGCAATCCCGCCACCATTGCTGACAACGTGGGGGACAACGTAGGAGATTGTGCCGGAATGGCCGCAGACTTATTTGAATCTTATGAGGTGACTTTGGTGGCGGCTATGATTTTAGGTGCCGCTTATGCTGCTTTTGACCCCACACCGGCCGGCAGAGATTTGGCTTTGAAAATGATTGTCTTCCCGCTTTTGGTCAGAGGTGTGGGAGTCTTCGCTTCAATATTAGGAACCTGGTCTGTCAAAGGAAAAGATAAAGAGGACTTTAACCCCATGCGGCCGATTCAAAACGGATTTTTAATATCAGCCATTGTTTCCACCATTGGTTTCGTTCTAATAAACTACTTTTACATCAAAACCCCTGAAGGAAATCCGGACTGGAGATTTTCTCTGGCAACTTTTGCCGGGATTGTTTTGGCTGTGATTATTAGTTATTTAACTGAATATTATACTGCCTTAGAATACGCGCCGGTTAAACAAACCGCCAAGGCTTCGAAAACCGGTCCAGCTACGGTTATTTTAGCCGGATTTGCTGAAGGATTAGAATCTACCGTAGCCGCCATTATCGTGATTGCGGTGGCGGTTTTTGCTTCATTTATAATCTTCGGTGGAAACTTAGCTCTGGCGGCTTACGGAATTGCTTTATGTGGCATGGGGATGCTGACTACTACCGGGTTTGTGGTTTCCATGGACAGTTTCGGACCGATTTCTGATAATGCTAATGGAATTTTTGAAATGTCCAAAGTTTTGGAAGAAGATAAAAATCCTAATTCTTACAAGATAGTCCACAAATTAGATGCAGTGGGAAACACCACCAAAGCTGTGACCAAAGGGTTTGCCATTGCTTCAGCGGTTGTAGCGGCAGTCGCTTTATTCAGGTCTTATAGTTCGGAGATTAATATCTTAGACCCCAGCTTGAACTTTGCTGTCAAAGGAATTCAGGTTAATTTACCGGCAGTTTTTGTGGGATTATTAATTGGAGGGGCGATGCCTTTCTTGTTCTCTTCCATTGCCATTCGAGCCGTGGGACGAGCTGCTTTTCAGGTGGTGGAAGAAGTTCGCAGACAATTCAGAGAGATGCCCGGGATTATGGAAGGCAAAACCAAACCGGATTATTCCCGCTGTGTGGCTATTTCTACCTCTGCTGCCCAAAGGGAATTGACTACTCCAGGGTTGATTGCGGTTTTGACTCCTATGATTGTGGGATTTTTATTCGGAGTCGAGGGATTGGGTGGTTTCTTGGCCGGAATTATTTTGACCGGACAGCTTTTGGCGGTTATGCTTTCCAACGCCGGAGGAACCTGGGATAATGCTAAAAAATCGATTGAAGCCGGATTATATGGAGGAAAGGGAACCGAAGCTCATAAAGCCGGAATTATCGGTGACACAGTGGGAGATCCGTTCAAGGATACGGCCGGTCCTTCTCTGAATCCTTTGATTAAAGTGATGAATTTAGTGGCCATTCTGATTTTGCCTTTGATTGTGGGTGCCAGCAAATTACCGGACAATGTCAAGGTGATTGTTTCCATCGTTTCGATCATTGTTCTTCTGACATTTTTATTTATCAGCAAACGGAAAGTGGAGTATTAGCAGGTCAAGTTACACTTTAACACATGGCAAACTTATATTAAGCCGTTGTAGTATATAAACTATACCGGTTTTATTTCAATTTATAAAAAATGCCCAAACAAATTTTAATATTAGGCGCTGGACCAGGTGGTTTAGCCGCTGCTAATCTTTTGAGAAAGAAGCTCCCTTACGAACACAAAATCTTTCTGATTGACAAAAAGGCAAAACAATCCTTGGGCTTAACTTACATTTTAGTAATGTTAGGTTTTAAGAAAGCTGAACAAGTCACCAAAGATATAAGTACAGTCGCTAAAAAAAATATCATCTTCTTCAATTCCGAGATTAAACAAATCGATTTAGTTAATCAAAAAGTTGCCTTTGATTCTCAGCAATTAACTTATGATTATTTAATAATTTCCTTAGGAGCCAATTTATCTCTGGAAGAGATTCCCGGACTTTCCACCAGTCATTATTTTTACGATTTAGAGCCGGCTGAAAGATTACACTCTGTATTGAAAAATTTCAAAGGTGGAAAGATAGCTTTAGCTGTAGCCAGAACTCCTTACAAATGTCCGGCCGCACCCTATGAAGCTGCTTTACTTTTGGACTGGTATTTTGCACACAAGAAAATCAGGAATAAAATTGATATAAAAATTTTTACTCTTGAACCGCAGCCTATGCCCACCGGCGGACCGGTGGTAGGAGAAAAAATTAAACAGTTTTTGCAGGAAAGAGGTGTGGGCTTTAACCCTAATTTTAGATTGACACAAGTTGATAGTGGTAATCACAAACTCTTCTTTGAAAATGGCGCCACCGCCGAATATGATTTGCTGATTTCTATTCCGGTGCATAAAGCACCGGAAGTGGTTAAACAAGCTAATTTACTTTCCGAGACCGGCTGGATTTCAGTGGACAAGTATAACTTGAGAACCGGTTATCCAAATGTCTACGCCATCGGGGATGTAACCAGTATCAAATTGCCTAATGGAGCATTTTTACCCAAGGCAGCGGTTTTTGCTCTGAACCAAGCCGAAGTAGTTGCTAATCAGATTAGCAGTGAAATTTTAGGTGGTAAAAAACATAAACGATTCGATGGCAAAGGATACTGTTTTTTACAAACTGAACCTAAGAAATCTGCTACTGCTATTGGGAATTTTTATGTCGAACCTAATCCTCAAGTTCGTATCCAAAAGCCAACTTTGGCTGGCTTTAAAGGAAAACTAAAATTTGAAAGAGATTTTTATCAAGGTCTGTTCTAGCTTAGAGTTAACTGATTAAATCATTGACCTTCAATTTTTATAACGCTTTCCCGACTTAATTTCTTTAGTTTCTTCAAAATAATCTTTTTAACCTTAAGTTTACCTGAACCTTAAAGAATTTCAAAATCAAAATAAGAAAACTCTTGACTTTGTTATTTCCTAAATTTAATTTAGTTTATTAAGTAACAATCCTAAAACTGAACTAACCTTAACAAGGAGGTTTTTATGCAGAACAACCTGAGACTTTTGGTTGTTTCTTTTATATTTATGCTGTTCTTTCCGTCAATTTCAGCATTTGCTGTTGATGACTCTCTTTTTTATACACCGTATAGTTATACAGTCGGAAAAGCTCCTTGGGGCGTAGTAGTAGCACGTTTGGATGCTAGCCAAGACACTTTCGTAGACTTAGCAGTTTCCAATAGCGAGAGCGACTCGGTTACTATACTTAAGAATAACGGCAACGGCACCTTCACTAAGCTTGGAAATTATCCCGCAGGCCCTACGCCAAGAGGAATTTTTGCCGCCAAACTGGTGGGAAATGACGATTATGTGGACTTGGTTGTAGCCAATTACGAGTCAACCGGCACGGTTAAGGTGTTGAAAAATCAGGGGAATAACTCTTTTATAATTGTTCAAACTTGTACAACTAAATCTTTGCCCTACTCGGTGCATGCTGCCGACCTTGATTTAGATGGGGACAATGACCTAGCCATAGGTAATTTTGGACTTTATAGTGGACAACCTGGGTCGATTACTATATATAGGAATAACAATGGTACTTTTGGCAACAGACAGGATGATAACACGAAGGGCAGACCATTCCAAATAGTAGCTGCCAAGTTGTTAGTCGGTACTTCAGGAAACCCTGATAACTACCCAGAAATAGCTGTCGCTGGATACCTTTTTACTACGGCCTCTGATTGCGCTTGTATTAATGTATTCAGGAATAAAGGAGATACGGCTAATTTCTTCGATACTACCTCTGCCAACAGATTGTCGTATTATGGCCATCAACAATATTCCATCTTTGCAGCAGACTTAGATGGCGACTCGGACAACGACCTCGTAACGGCAGCAGGGCAAGAAGATGCCGTAAATATCTTCAAAAACTTGGCTGATACAGCTTTTGCAGAACGGTTTCCCTACCCCGTCGGGGACTTCCCCTTCTCAGTATTTGCTGCTGACTTAGACGGCGATGGAGACAAGGACTTGACCACTGCCAATACAGTTAGCGGAGATGTCTCAGTTTTAATAAACATGAACGATACTGCGGGCACTTTTGATAGTCTCCAACACTACCCTGCAGGGGGATTTGAGCCTTACGCCGTTTATGCCTTCCTATCTCATGATTTTTCAGGCGACACAAAATTGGATTTAGCGGTTACTAATGAGGATACCAACACAGTCTCTATTTTGTGGAATTTGATGTCTTATTGGCCTCCTGCTGAAAGCGGTTCATACCGCCGGGGTGATGCAGACGATGACGGTGATATTGATACTACTGACTACAACCGTCTTACCAACTATATATTTGGAAAGTCTGGATGGCCTCCTTGTATTTGTAACGATAACAGATGCTGGCTTTACAAATGTGAAAAATTTAGGGGAGATTGGAACGGAGATGGGAATGTTAATCTAACAGACATCCTCCGTTGCTCTAACTATTTGAATGAAAACTTCAATCCCGGTGGCAGATGGACGCCTATAATTAGAGACCAAGACGAGGCCTGGAAACCTCTGAAACCACAATAAGAACCAAAGAGAACTGTGTAATTAGTGAACTGAAGCGGAGAGGTTTGTGCTTTTCAATACTTATTGAAGCACTTTATCTCTCCGCTGCTTTTTCCTACTTGGTATCTAATAGATTTTAACATTTAATTCCTAAACCTTGAAAAAAATCGCTTTCCTATATTTAAAAGATTTTAATATACGTATAAAAAGTAGAAACAGATCAAACGATGACTACTTGCATTTTTTGCAGAGCAGAAATTCCTCCAAGCAGTAATCTTTGCCCGGTTTGTGGTTTTTCTTCACTTTTAGCTCTTCCTTATCATCCTTCAATTCAACATTACCAAAGATTTTTATTTTTATCATTAGCAGGAATCCTCTTGGGCTTGTTGGCCTGTGTTTTAGCTTATTTACAAACTGCCATTCCAGTTTTCGTACCTCTTCTTATTCTCTCCTTAACTGCCAGTGGCTTAACCTTAGAAGCTACTCTTGACCAAAATGATACACTCATCCTGAAAATCTTGTCCGTCAGTGGAATTTTTCTGTCCGCTTTGGCCCTCTTATTAATCATTCTGCTAAATTCTTCGATTAATGCTCCGGGTTCTTATTTTTAGTTCTAAACTCCCTTTCCACATATTTTGACAGTCCATCCTGGATTACACTTTAAGTACACTTGATTTCTGCAACTTTTTTCACTTTATTTACGTCTTAATAATTAACATGGAAGGAGAACTAATATGACAGAAGCTATGGGGACTGCTCTTCCAGAGCAAACAACCTTAAGCGGTTTTTCTAAAATCATAGGGATTTACTCTAAACCCAGGGAAGTTTTCGCCAGCCTGAAAGCTAAACCTGACTGGCTCTTACCCTTGATCATCATCTGTATTCTTTCTTTAGTGGTGGTCTATGTGACTTATGATGCCAGAATGTTTGACGTCAGAAATAATATTCTGTCCAATCCCAATTTAACCGAAGAACAGAGAGTTGTCATAGAAGAGCGTTTAACCCAGCAGAGCCCCATTTTGTCCGTAGTTTTCACACCCGTCGGGGTTACCGTCTATATCTTCTTTTTCACCTTGGTAATATATCTGGTCTTCAACGTGATTTTAGGAGGTTCCGGGTCGTTTAAAAAAATGCTTTCGATATTTACTTATTCCTGCCTGGTAGGTATCCCGGAATTCATTATCAAGACCCCTTTGATTTTGGCCAAGGGTTCAATTGAAAAGGTCCAGACCAGCCTGGCTTTATTTCTGCCGGTGGACTTGTCTGACAAGTTTTACTATAACTTTTTGGCCGGTTTTGATATTTTCAATCTCTGGCAGGTGCTCTTAATCTCTGTGGGAATCTCTGTGATTTACAATTTTACTTTCAAAAAATCTTTTACCACGGTTTTTATCTTGTGGCTTTTAGCCATCCTGGTTGGGACGGTACTGAAAACCGTTTTCGGTGGAATGTTCGGAATGTAAGGAGGAATAAACAACATGAATAATTTTGTCAGGAATCTGGTTTTAATTCTAATTTTGAACTGTCTTACAGTTGGTCCGGTTTGGGGACAGAAGCCCCTCACTATTGAGGAAGCCATACAGATCGCTTTGAAAAACAATTCGACTCTGAAGTCGGCTTACGAAACTTACCGAGCCAGCAAATCTTATGCTTTCGGGGCCTGGGGCAATTTTTTACCCAGAGCAGATGTTTCCCTTGGTAGAAATCAATACCAAAAAGACCGCCAATTTTTCAGTACCGAACCTCAAAGAATGGTTTTCGACCCTGTTAAGAATGATTCAGTACCTGATTACTCATTTCGAAGTAAGTCCGCTTACGATTTTGGGATATCTGTGTCTCAGACCATCTTTGATGGAGGATTATCTTGGTTTAATTTGGGACAAGGAAGGGCTTTGCTGAGCTCTTCTGAATATAGTTATAGGCAAACTAAGCAAGAGACCATTGTGGCAGTTAAAATTGCCAGTTTTGGGCTTTTAAAAGCCCAGACCCTTTTGGAGGTTCAGCAGGATGTTGTCAAGAGAGCTCAACAGCAATTAGATATTGCCAAAGCTCGCTATGATTTGGGCTCTGCTTCCTTATCAGATTATTTAAAAGCCAAGGTTCTGATTTCCAATGCTAAATTAGATTTAGTCAATGCTAAAAATGCTGTGGAAATTGCCCGGGCAACCTTAAATACTGTCCTGGGAATTAGTGTCAACAGTCCCACCAGTATCGACGCCAAATTGGAATACCAGAAATATGAGGTAAATTTAGACAACTCTCTTAAAACCGCTCTGGCAACTCATCCTCTGGTAGAAAAATCCAAAGCTGACTTAGATGCTTCAGAGGCTCAACTTATGTCAGCATGGAGTCGACACCTACCCTCTCTTACGGCCAGATTTGATTACGGCTGGTTTGATGCCCGATTTCCAGATAATAGACGAGACTGGGGCCGAATAGATAGCTGGGCTGTCAGTTTTGTAGTATCTATGAATATTTTCTCCGGATTTCAAATCACTTCAGACATCAATGCCGCTAAACACAGCAAAAGAGCTGCTGACGAAAGATTGTCTCAACAGAAAAAGGATTTGGAACTGCAGATTCGGACCGCCTATCTAAACGTTCAATCAGCAGAGGAAAAAATTTCGGTTACCCAGGAAGCAGCAAAATCAGCGGAACAAGATTTGAACCTGACTCAGGAAAAATATAATCTGGGAGCTGCATCAACCCTGGAGCTTTTGGATGCCCAGGTCAGCTATAGAACCGCCAAGACCAATGAAGTCAATGCTCTTTTTGATTATACAGTAGCAGTCTCAGAGCTGGAAAAAGCTCTGGGGAAATATGCCAATTAACAGCAACAGGTTTTAATAAATTGGAGGTTGAATTATAATGAAAAAAAGAACTAAATGGTTTTTAATTGGAGGTGGGGGTGGATTAGTTGTGCTTTTTATCCTAATCAACTTAATGAGCAGTGGCGAAAAAGCCACCAAGGTTCAGACCGACAAAGTCAAAAAATCGGATTTAACTGCCTTTGTAACTGCCAACGGCAAAATCGAACCCAAGACTAAGGTTAAAATTTCGGCTTATGTGCCGGCTAAAATTGTAAGACTACCAGTCAAAGAAGGTGACCGGGTTCGCCGGGGACAGCTTTTATTACAACTAGACCCGCTGGGATACCGGGCCGCCGCTGACCAGGCCCAAGCCAGCCTGCAAAGCAGCCAGGCCCGTTTAAATTTATCCAAAGCCAACCTGGAACAGGCCGAATTAGTTTTCAACCGGCAAAAACCGTTGTTTGAGAAAAATTTAACTTCACAGGAGCAGTTTGATGCGGCCAAAACTCAATATAATGTCTCCCACGCCGAATACGATGTCGCTCTGCATCTGGTAGCGCAAAATAAGGCGGCCTTAGAGCAAGCCAATGATAATTTGACCAAAACTACCATAACCACACCTATCAACGGAGTGGTAACCGATTTGAATGCCGAAGTAGGAGAAATTGTCATGGTGGGAACCATGAATAATCCCGGGACTGTGATTATGACGGTTTCAGATTTATCCGAAATCGAAGCTGAAATAGAGGTAGATGAAACTGACATTGCCAATGTGAAAATCGGCCAGGAAGCAAAATTCAGAATCGATGCTTTTCCTGACACCACTTTCAAAGGAAAAGTTACTGAAATCGGGAATACCGGTAAAGTTGAAGGGCTGGGAACTCAAAATCAGGTTACCAGTTTCAAAGTCAAAGTTCAATTGGCAGATAACGTCCCCACCGTCAGGCCCGGAATGTCCTGCTCGGTGGATATTATCACCAACACTCGTTCTTCTGTCTTGAATCTTCCCATTCAGGCCGTTGTCTTAAGGGAGCCCAAAAAAGAGCAACTGGACAAAAAAAATCCCAAGGATAAATCCGGAGCTTTAGCTTCTACCCCGGCTGCTTCCGGGTCCGGTGACAAAGATAAAAAGAAAGAGATCGAAGGAGTCTTTGTGGTGAAGGGTGGCCGGGCTGTTTTTGTGCCGGTCCAGACCGGAATAGCTGACCAGCAGAATATAGAGATAATCTCCGGCATTCAGGATAAAGATGAAGTAATTACCGGAAGTTATAGAATTTTGAGAACCCTCAAGGATGGGGAGAAAATTAAGATAGATAATGCTTCCAAAATAAGAACCGACAAGGAAAAATCTTAAAAAAAATAATGCTGATAAAAACCGAAGATTTGTGGAAAGTATATGAACTGGGGGCTGAAAAAATCCCGGCGGTCCAGTCCGTAAATTTAGATGTGCAAAAAGGGGAATATATCGCTATTATGGGTCCTTCCGGGTCCGGCAAATCTACCTTGATGAATTTAATTGGGTGCCTGGACACTCCTACCAAAGGTAAGTATTTTCTCAATGGAAATTTAGTCAGTGATATGAACGACGACCAGCTGGCTTATATCAGAAATAAAGAGATTGGCTTTGTGTTTCAGACCTTCAATCTGCTGCCCCGGGCCACGGCTTTGCATAACGTAGAATTACCTTTGATATATAACGGTACCGATGCCACAGCCAGAATCCAGAAAGCCAAAGATGCCTTAAAACTGGTGGATTTGGCAGACCGTATGTATCATAAGCCCAATGAACTCTCCGGGGGTCAAAGACAGAGGGTAGCCGTTGCCAGAGCTTTGGTGAATAACCCTTCTATAATTTTAGCGGATGAGCCGACCGGAAATTTGGATACTGCTACCGGTATCGATATTATGAATTTATTTGACAGGTTGCATAAGCAAGGTAACACCGTTATTCTGATTACCCATGAGCATGATGTGGCCCGATATGCCGACCGGATTATCCACATCCGGGATGGTAAAATAGAAAAAGAAGAAAAGGTTACCAAATAAAGTGCAGTTTTTAGAATCTATTCTGCAGGCCTTAGTTTCTCTAAAAGCTAATAAACTCCGTTCTCTTCTAACTTTAGTGGGAGTAATTATCGGGGTAGGGACTATAATAACTGTGGTATCTATCATTTCCGGGATGAATAAATATGTAGCTGATCAACTGGCCACTTTAGGACCCACCACTTTTTTCATTGATAAATGGGGTATTCCCCTATCTGAGGATGATTGGTGGAAAGCTATGAAAAGAAAAGATCTGAACCTAGATGATATGAAAGCCATTGAAAGCGGTTGTCCCTCCTGTGAAGAAGTGGGAGCCTTAGCTCAAACTAATTTAAAAGTAAAATATAGAAATCAGCATATAAATAACGTGGAAGTTAAAGGGATTACCGCCAACATAGAAAAAATTACCGATATAATTACAGAATCAGGTTATTCTCCCACCGATTTTGATGTCGACCATCGCCGTCAAGTGGCTTTGGTCGGCTGGGAGATTAAAGATAAATTGTTCGGAGCCATTGACCCTCTCGGAAAGGAAATCAAGATTGGAGACCACTATTTTACCGTAATCGGTATTGCCAAAAAAAGAGGCTCTTTTTTGGGAGAAAATCAGGATAACTTTGTAATGATACCTATTACTACTTTTCACAAGTTATTTTATGAAAAAAGCAACAGCTGGAATTATTGGTTTGCAATTTTTGTCAAAGCCAGTGATTATAAATCCGTGGAGACAGCCCAAGATGAAACCCGCCTGATTTTAAGAGCCAGAAGACATCTCAAATACCATGATTCGGATAACTTCGGTATTAAAACTGCAGACGCTTTTATGCAAATTTGGAAAGGCTTTACCCTGGGCGCATTTATTGCTATGATTGGAATTGCATCTATCGCTTTAGTGGTGGGCGGGATTGGCATTATGAACATTATGTTGGTTTCGGTGCGGGAGAGAACCAAAGAAATAGGGATTCGCAAAGCAGTAGGTGCCAAAAGAAAGAATATTTTGTGGCAATTTTTAGCCGAGTCTGCCACCATCTCAGTCGTGGGAGGAATTATAGGTATTTTGGGAGGTTTTTCCATTGCCAAAATTTTATCTGTAGCTATTAGTCTACCATCTACTGTTGCACTAGGGTCTGTAATAGCCGGAGTTGTGATGTCTTTGTCTGTAGGGATATTTTTTGGTGTCTATCCGGCTATGAAAGCGGCCAAATTAGACCCCATTGAAGCTTTGCGTTATGAGTAAGTTTGAACAAATTGAATAAATATGTTTTCGATAAAATACAAGATTCTTCGCTACCTTTATCCTGAGCGAAGTCGAAGAGCTCAGAATGACAAAGGTGAATCTCTTAATTTAAACAATTTAACAGCATAGGGTCATCCTGTCTGCCGAAAGCGGATGTGCCTCAGGCATAAACGAAGTGAAGGATCTCGTTTTATATATTTTAAATAAAATTTTATATGACAAATTCTGAAATCAAAGATGGAATAATGATGGCTTTTCAAGCCCTCAATGCCAATAAATTGAGGGCCTTCCTGACGGTTTTGGGAGTTTTGATTGGGGTAGCTTCGGTCATGGGAATGGTTTCGGTCATTCAGGGTTTAAACAATTCCATGGCCGGCCAGATTCAGTCCTTGGGGTCTAATATAATCTATGTTTCTAAAAATGAACTGGTAAGTTTTGGAAACAGAACTGAAGAGGAAAGAAACCGGCCCGGAATTACTTTAGATGATGCCATAGCCATAAAAGAATTCTGCCCCACAGTGGGAGCAGTCTCCCCTGAAAATCATTACTGGAGTCCGGAAGGCAACCAGGTCAAGTATCGAAATAATGAGGCCCGCCGCCCGTCATTTGTGGGAGTGTTGCCGGATTACGAGATAGTCAACAACTCTTTTGTGACCGAGGGAAGATTTTTTACCGAATCAGACGTGCATTTTAAGGCCTATGTATGCGTGGTCGGAGATGATGTCAGACAGGCACTATTTTTTGAAAGCGAGGACCCTCTGGGAAAACAGATAACCGTCAATGGAGATAAATTCACGGTTGTAGGAGTTATGGAGAAAAAAAGGGACTTTTTAGGTGAATCTCAGAACAATTTTGTGGTAATTCCTTATGGTACTTTCAAAAAAATACACCCGGAAGAAATTGAATTGTCCTTGGCGGTTCGTCCCAAAACTCCGGATTTAATTGATAAAGCCATAGACGAAATCGAAGACGTTATGCGTCGGCGTAGAGGTGTGCCGGCGGACAAACCCAACAATTTTGCTGTTTCCACTCAAGAGGACTTGATGGATATCTACAAAAAAATAACTACCGCCATTTACGGAGTGATGGTGCTGATTTCTTCCATCGGACTTTTTGTAGGTGGTGTTGGCGTAATGAATATTATGCTGGTAACGGTGACAGAAAGAACCCGGGAAATCGGTATTCGAAAAGCCATCGGGGCTAAAAGGAGAAACATTCTCTGGCAGTTTTTGATTGAAGCCATGACTTTGACCGGGGTCGGTGGAATTTTGGGAATAATTATCGGCATTCTTATCGGTCTGGTGGTCAAAGCAGCCACTCCTCTGCCGGCCAGCATCTCTTTATTCTGGGTCATTTTGAGTTTTAGTTTTGCGGTGGGAGTGGGCTTAATCTTCGGGATATATCCGGCATACCGGGCCGCCAAGCTTGACCCGATTGTGGCTTTACGCTATGAATAATCTTTCCGGATTCTCTTTTGAATTGTAAATTTTTCTAATTTTCTTTTATTTTGCTCCCGTAATATATATGGAGAAATTTTAAACTATTGATTTAAGCTCAAAATTATTATATATTTATGTGAGGCGCAATTGCTAAAGTCGGTGAAAGGAAGTTTGATTTTACTGTTGTTAATTTTCACGCTTGAGCCCAAACGTAGCCTGGGCCAGGTAGAGATGGATTTGGGCACAGTTTCTCCTCGCACCCCCTTTTTGGTTGATTTTGCTGCTTTCAGACAGGAAAATTCAGACCAGGTCCGCCTGGAAGTTTATTACAAAATTATTAATGACCATTTATCCTTTGTAAAAAAAGATGATACTTTTGTAGCGAATTATGAAATTCAGGTCAAAGTCTTGGGGAAAAACAAGCGCCAAATCAGCGGCAATAGCATCCATGAAGAATTTGCCGTCCCCTTTTACAAAGAGACCCTCTCCCCGGTTAATTTCATTATCAACCAGGTAGATTTACAAACACCCAGCGGGCAGTATAAATTAGAAGTGACGTTGATTGACAAAAATTCAAATCAAACCAGCGCTTTGAATTTTTCCTTGAAAATTCCGGATTTTAAGGAAAAAACTATGGCCCTTTCGGGCCTGGAATTTGCTCAGGAGGTTTCTGATTCTGCTTCGGGTACTAAATTCGACAAGCAGGGTAAGAAGATTATCCCCAAGGTGGAGCGGCTTTTTGCCGGTGAGGATCAAAAACTTTGGTTTTATTATGAAATTTACAGGAATAAACCCCATCCCGCTAACCTGGAAGTTACCTATGAAATTATAGATTATCTACAGCACCAGGCCCATCAGGAAACCGAAAAATTACAACTGGAGCAACCCTCCCTGGGTATCTTCAAGTCTTTGAATCTGGAGAACCTTTCACCTAACACATACACTTTGTTAATCCGTATAAAGGAAAAAGGTGGCCAGAATGTGTCCCTCAAGGAGGATTTCCGAATTGAGTGGTCTCCGGTGTTTTATGTCAAATCTGATTTTAAAACTGCGCTGGAGCATTTAAGATATGTTGCCAATGAAGAGGAAATCAAAAAGTTAAAAAAAGCGCCTAAAGAAGAGCAGGTTGAAAAGTGGGAGGAGTTTTGGAAATCCAAAGACCCGCTCCCGGAAACTCCTTTAAATGAACTGAAAGAGCAATATTATCAGAGACTGAAATATGCTAATGTGAATTTTAAGACCTACAGCAAGGAAGGCTGGAAAACCGATATGGGGATGGTGTATATCAAATATGGCCGGCCTGATGAAGTCGACCGCCACCCTTTTGACCGGGAGGAAAAGGCCTTTCAAATCTGGTACTTTTATGAATTAAGAAAGATTTTTACTTTTGTGGATAATTTTGGAAACGGCGAATATGAACTGCAATATCCGTACGATGGCGACATCCGGAAAATACCCCAGGGCCGGAATTAACTGTTTTGTTACATAATTAAAGCGCATCCTGTTTAATGTATGCAGTAGATGATATCTATATGATTAAGAATCTGTTTTTTAAACTATTATTAAGCTTAAACTTTATTTTACTTTTACTGACTCAAGCAGCTCCGAGCCAAGCGTCCGCCTCTGATTCTTTGACCGTCTGGTTGGATTACGCCTGTTTCAAACTGATAACTCCAGATCTTAAAAACGTACCGGTCTCGAATCCAAAACTGGCTTACGTAGAAATTTATTATGCCTTAGACCGTTCCCAGTTAGATTTATCAGAAGCCGATGATATACAAATTGCTACCTTAAATCTATCCATGAAAATCAAAGACCCCCAGCAAAACCAAATTGATTCTCTAAGCTGGCCAGTGGGTTGTAGTATTTCCCCAAACGACACCTCTCAAAGTAATTTTATCCTTTATGATCTACAAGCTCTACAGCTTCTGTCTGGAGAATACAGCTTGAATTTTGCAGTCACTCAAGCCAACTCTAATAAAGTTGGAAACAAAAAAATCACTTTAAAGGTTCCTGATTTTTCTGACCAGCAATTGAAACTTTCAGATATTCAGCTAGCTTTAGGTGCCGACCCGGATACTTCCGAGAGCAAATTCGTCAAAGCCGGTAGAATGATTTTACCCAATGCTACTAAAATTTATGGAGCCACTTCTCCTGTGCTTTATTTCTATAGTGAGGCCTATAATCTTGCACCCGGCTCAGCAGATAATACTTATAATATAAGTTATACTATTTTGGATTCTTTGGGAAACATTCACAAAGAATATCCTGCCAGCAGTAATAAAAAACCCGGTTCTTCTGCGGTTATTTTGAGCGGCTTAAATATAAGCACCCTGCCTAGAGGAAAATATCAGCTCCAAATAAACTTAGAAGACCCACAGATACAGAGCCAAGTTACGGCTAAAAAAGAGTTTTGGGTCAGGAAAGAGACCCTGGTTACACGACTGACTTCAGAGAAAGTACCGGTGCCACAAAATGAGCAGGAAGCCAAATTAATCCGGGCTGAGCTAAGCTACATTGCTACCCAGGATGAACTGAGAATGTATGACCAGTTGAATTTAACCGGAAAACAGAGCTTCTTAAAGGAGTTTTGGAACAAAAAAGACCCGGACCCCAGCACCCCTGTTAATGAATTCAAGGTTCAGTTTTATCAAAAAATCTTTGAAGCCAATCAAATGTTTGCCTCTCAGTCTGATGATAGGAAGACCGGCTGGAGGACTGACCAGGGGAAAATTTATGTAAAATACGGGAAACCGGATTTTATCGAGAGACATCATTACACCCGCCAAACCAAACCCTGGGAGAAATGGATCTATAATAACTTACAAGGGGGAGTGTACTTTATCTTTTCAGATGAAGAGGGATACGGAATTTATCGTTTGGTTCACTCCACGGCCCGGGGAGAAAAAAACGACCCCAATTGGGAAAGAGCCCTTCAAGAGATAATAGAAGAATAGATCTCAATGGGATTTTTGTCCTTAACTATTGCTTCTGTCATACCCGGTCTTTGGATAGTTATTGAAGAAAGTAAATATCCTGTGGTTGACTCTGATAGTTTTCTATTTAAACTTTAACTACCTATATTTAGACCCGGACAATAAACGATCTAGGGTTGCCGTAACCAAGAGGGTCAGCACCGAAGAACCTATTAAAAGCAGTCCTCCATTCAGTGTCGAGAGGCTGTTGTGAAACCAGTTCTGTAAATCCGCCTTTACAGAGGGGAAAGAAAACTTCGCTAAGGCTTCTGCTACGGCACTGAAATCTATGAAAAATATCAGGGCTCCCAGCAAAGCCGCAATTCCCACACTTCCGATGAAGAGATCGGAAAATTTGAATCTGGCTGGGGCTGATGCAAATTGAGGAATCCGGGAGACAAGTGCTTGTGCGAAATTAGCCGAGAGTTGAAATTTAGGATCCTGTTTTAGTCCCCGATATAAGTTCTGGTAATACTGAAAAGATTTTCTGCAGACCGGACAGGTTTTCAAATGGTCTTCGAATAAACTCTTGGAAATGGAAGATTCTCCATCCAAAAATTCCTGGATTTGTTCTTCGCTCCAATGGTTTATTGCCATATATCCTCCACCTGGTATTTTGACAGGAGTCTGTCTTTTAAAAGCTTCCTGGCCCGAAAAAGATAGCTTTTGACGGTCCCTTCCGGTAAATTTAATATTTTTCCGATTTCATTATAACCCATCTGGTCTAAATAGAACAAGGTTACGATTACCCTGAACTGCACCGGCAAATTATCAATCTCGGTTTTTAACAGCCGGGAGATATCTTTTTGTTCCACCGTTTTATCCGGTTGCATATTTTCGGATACCAGATGTCCCTCGCTGTCATCTGCCAGCTCCAAAACATCTAAGGAGACCATTTTCTTCTGCCTTAAGTAATTGATGGCCAGGTTATAAGCGATCTGGGCTATCCAGGTGGAGAGTTTGGCTTCGAATCTGAAATCGGCTAAATTTTGATACACTTTTATGAAAACCTCCTGTGAGATATCCTCTCGGTCTTGCGGATTTGCTATCATTCTGAACACCACGTGACTGACCAACGCTTTGTGCTCCTCGATTAAAGTTTCAAAGGCCTGGGCATCTCCGGACAAAATCTGTTCAACCAGTTTGCCAGTTTCAGTCATTTTTTTGTCTACTCAATTAGACCGGTTTGAACCTTTAAAAGTTGCAGGTTGAAAGCGAATTACATAAATTTAGGATGTGTCCAGTTTGTGAAAAATCTAAACAATTTAAAGCCATTGTGCAACCTTTTTTAAGTTGGCTTGTCTTTTCTAATAAAGACAGGAGGAAAAAGTCGTGACGAACCTAATCCAATTAGCCCTGGAAATTCTGATACCCCTGGCCTGTTTTGCCAGCATAGTTTACGCTATCAAGATTATTTCGGACAACCGGGTCAGAAGGAAACTGATTGAAAAAGGGGTCAGCGCCAGTGAGCTGAACTTTCTTTTGGCCAAAAGACCCTCCCATCAGTTCAATTCAGACCAAAAATATAACCGTTCCAGAGTTTTTCTGGGGAGCTAATATGCAACCAAAATCAAATGATCTAGTAAGATTTAGCGGATTTTCAACCGAAAGGAGCAAATTATGAACAGTGTCGAGGAGGTCATTGTACCGGTGGCATTTTTTGGAGTGACATTCTTAATTGTCAAGGCTATATTAGATAATAGAACCAAACATAAGCTGATTGAGAAAGGGCTGGTGGATGAAAAAGTCAAATATCTTTTTGCCGAAAAACTGGACTCCCAATTCTTATCCTCTTTAAAATGGGGAATGGTTCTGATTGGTCTGGGATTGGCGGTGCTTCTAGGGGAGCTGGTACAAACCGAAAGGTCTGAAGAAATTACCGTCGGAGCAATGTTTGTTTTCGCCGGTCTGGCTCTGTTGATTCATTACGGCATCGCCAACCGTCTTAGAAAATCTAACCCTCCCCAAGATGGGAAGTAACTGTTATGATTTTTAGTAGCAGGAAAAATTAATAAATTACAAGTTCAGCTAAGCGGAAAGCATTTTGGCTGAACTTTTAATTTTTGGATTGGCTCCCGCAAGTCGATTTCGGCGAGAAATTAAACGGAAGCCTCTTTCCTATTAGATTAATTGCCGGCTGTCAAGATTGTAGAAAACCTCTTTGTTTTTGAATTTTGCCGGATTAACTGAAAGTCTATGCCTGTGCTGCAGCAGGGTTTAAATCTTCGTCAGTCCCGGCCATGGCAGTTGAAGCTTCCGGCTTATTGGTGACATACCTCTCATAAATCGCGGACAAAAAATCCCACAAACTTTGAGTAAGTTCTGTTACCGCCTTTTGGACTTTTTCTTCTTGGGATTTTTTGGTGACGGTTCGGTCCAGAATCTGACGCGAAGCTCGGGCATGCAGTACATCCCCATCTTTATGAACTGAAAAAAATTCTAAGCAGGTGGGGTATTTGATGCCATAGTATTGCTTCAAACCTTTGATTTTGGTCTCGGCTAATTCTGGAACTTGGGATTCGTAAGCGTACAAAGCTGCGGTACCCTCTTGAAAGCTTTTTTTACGAGTCAGATTGGTGAAAGTTTTGATTAATTGTTTGGTCTCCGGAAGAGCTTTTTCATCTAAGACCTCTTCCCTTCTCAAACCCAGACCATCGCAAAAACGAAGCCACAGCTCCGGATGATTTTTCTCACCCAGATCTTCATCCATTAAATTGGATAAGAGTTGCTGTCGGGATCTTAAATCCGGGCAGTTGGAGTGGACTCCGCTGATGAAAGTGGGAAAAACATTGACTAAATGATAATATTGTTTGGCGTAATTCCTCAGGGCTTCTAAAGAAAGTTTTCCCTGCGACCACATCTGATAAAAGGGATGTTTTAGTAGGTTTTTTTCGGATATAATTTGATTCAACTTCTTAATTAATTCCGAGTAACTGGTGTGACTTTTATTATGCATTAGCTCCCTCCTTAAGAGTTAGAATTGATATATAATACGCAATAAGGGATTGAAACGCAAGTGAAATCTGACAAAAATCAGGATGGGGAACAAATTGATAAAGTTTACTCTTGACATTCCTGATTTTTTCCTTAAATTATAAAAAGTGTTGACATTCTGGCTGCACCTATGAGATTAAATACCAGAAGACTTCTTTTAGATAAATGCAGTTTTATTCTATTCAGCTTATCTTTGGCTGCGTTAGTTTTTTCTAGCTTAGCTTCAGCTCAAACCGTTCTTTTTAATCTCAAAATCCATTCAGACACCTCCACCAACTTGCATAATGAAGAGCAAGTAATTATTAATCCCACTGACCCGGATAACATTGTGGCGGTCTGGAGAGATTTTCGTTTGGGATACAGACAGGTGGGAGTGGGATATTCTACGGATGGGGGAACCAATTGGACTGACACCTTGATAGGTTATTTAATAAATCCTTATGAATGGCAAAGCGACCCGGGTATCACAGTAGATCGCTTGGGGAATTTCTATGCCGTGACTTTATGTTTTGATAATGGTGGCACTTCAGCTATCTGTGTTTATAAGTCTACTGATGGTGGGGCAACTTGGCAGGAACCGTCCATTGTCGTAGCAAATAATGTAGCTTTTGAAGACAAAGAGCTTTTAACCTGTGACCAAACTGAGGGAATCTATGATGGGAATCTATATGTTAGCTGGACTCGATTTTACGCTGGTCCCAGCACCATCTTTGTTTCTCGTTCTGTCGATGGGGGAGCAAACTGGTCTACTCCGCTCCAGATCAGCGATGGAATTTACGGTACCCAGTGGTCAGTTCCAGCTGTAGGAGCTAACGGAGAAGTCTATATCGCTTGGGTACAGTTTATTGCCACTGACAATTTACTTCTGCGAAAATCTACCAACGGGGGAATCAGTTATAGTGCCAGCGACACTATCTTTACCCTCCTCACTAAGGGGGCTCCTACCATAAATGGTAACATTCTGGTTTTCCCTTACCCCGCTCTGGCAACGGATATTTCGGGTTCTCCTCATAATGGAAACTTGTATGTAACCTATATGGACAAATCCACTCTACTAGGTGACCAGGACATTTTCTTTTCCACCTCCACCGACCAGGGCACAACCTGGAGTCCTCGCAAAAGAATCAACGATGACCTTCTGGGAAATGGAGCGGACCAGTTTCACCCTTGGGCTGCCGTTAATCAAGACGGAGTTATTTCTATAGCTTTCTATGACCGTAGAAACGACCCCTCTAATCTTTCATTTGATGTCTATTTGACTCAATCTTATGATGGTGGTCAAACTTTTACTCCCAATAAAAGAGTCAGCACGGTTTCATCTTACCCATTGGCTTTTTTGAGTTCCGGACTGACCAAAACCCCTTTAGACCCTTTGACCGCTTATTATGGTGATAAACCTTTGGAGGCTTCCCCCTTGGCCGGTTTAATTGGCGAATACATTGGAATTTCTTCTTATGGTTACCAAAATAACCTGGTCTGGACCGATACCCGGGAAGGCTATCAGGCAGTTTATACTGCTAAAGTAATCACTAAATTATTAATTCCCAAATTACAGTTTCCTGAACATGTATCCTATGTCAATGTTGTCACCCCCTTATTTACCTGGATGGAACAGTCATATTATGATACTGCTAGCTCCTATGAGTTACAATACTCCTTGTTTGATAATTTTTCTGCTGGAGTCGAGAGGATAACTGGAATAACTGACACTTTTCTTATTTTACCTGGGAATTTAGCTTTGGCTGACACAACTTATTATTGGAGAGTCCAAAGTTTCAACGCCAGTGGCGACTCCTCGGATTATCAAGATGTTCCATTTTCATTTACAGTCGACACCGATATACCCGATATTCCCGGTTTGATTTCACCTGTGGATACCACTACGGACAGCACTCCCTTATTCACCTGGAATTCTGTCACTTCTTTCAACAAACTGCAGAATTTTAAACCTCAGGTCGCTTCACCGGTGAGATATACTTGGCAGTTAGCCAATGACCTCGGTTTTACCATAAATTTACTGGAAGCTACTGATTTAGTCACGCCCAACTATCAATTGCCCAATAATCAGGCACTGGATACAGGTTTAAGTTATTACTGGCGAGTCGAGGCTAATGACTTGGCTAGTAACCAATCTGGTTTTTCTTCTCCCTTACAATTCGAATACCTGGCCTATATAAGAGGAGATGTTAATGCTGACCATTTGAGAAATTTAGGTGATATAGTTTACCTGGTTAATTATGTTTTCAAAGGCGGTCCACCTCCTATGGTTAGTTTAAACGCCGGGGACGTTAATTGCAACGGCATGGTCAATCTGGGAGATATTGTGATGCTAGTCAACTTTGTCTTCAAAGGAGGCAGCATCTCCTGTGGTTAAGTAGTTACTCTTCTTGCAAAATCTTTCTTTCTTCTCCAACCAATTTGTCAAGCCGTAGAAAATTCTCTTGACTTTCACACTTTCAATTCTTATCTTTTAATAGTTACCTTTCAAATATGGGAGCAAAAGTGTTTAGCCGCGACCTCAAGCTAGGGATGTGGTGGATCATAATTCTGCTTTATCTGCTCTTTTTTAACAGTTTGAGTTGGTGTCAAACCGTTCTTTTCAATAACAAAATTGACTCCGATGGAACCGAACGAATTCATAATGAAGAACAAATTGTAATCAGCCCTACCAATCCCAATAACATAGTAGCCATCTGGAGAGATTTTAGAGTTGGCTATCGACAAGTGGGAATAGGATATTCTACAGACGGTGGAGAAAATTGGAAAGATACCCTAATTGGTTTTCAGGTGGCTCCTTATCCTTGGGAGAGTGACCCTACCTTGACTGTAGACCGAGTGGGAAATTTCTATGCCGTAACTTTATGCTTTAAACCGTTGCCTGTCGACACTTCTGCCTTATGTTTTTATAAATCTACTGACGGAGGAGCAAGCTGGGGAACTCCCACTAAAATTGTGGATTCGGTGGCTTTTGAAGATAAAACAATGATGACCTGTGACCAGACTGGTGGAACTTATGATGGAAATCTATATCTCAGTTGGAATCGCTTCGACGATGTTAGTCCTGAATCCAGTGGTATCTTTTTTTCGTTTTCTACTAATGCAGGTCTAAACTGGTCTACACCAAAAAAAATGAGTTTTGATGGTTACTGGACAGTGCCGGTGGTCGGTGCCAATGGAGAAGTGTACGTAGGTTGGGAACAGTTTTTTCCCAACTGGCCAAAGATTGAACTCGCGTTTGTCAAATCTACTGATGGAGGAAATAGTTTTACTTCTCCCCAAACTATAATTCCTCTTACAAGGGACTCAGGTCTATTCTCATTACACACTCCTGTCGGGGCCTTCGCTTATCCGGCTCTGGCCACAGATATTTCTAATTCATCTTATCGAGGCAATCTATATGTGGCTTATATGGATGAAAGAAATCCTAACAGTGAAGTAGATATCTTCTTTTCGCGCTCTACTGACCAAGGGGAAACCTGGAGTTCCCCTCTAAGAATAAATGACGATGTTTTAGGTAATAACCTCGACCAGTTTTACCCCTGGCTATCGGTAAACCAAGATGGGGTAATCAGCGCCATGTTCTATGACTGCAGAAATGACACCGCCAACCGACGTTTTGACGTTTATATGACTCAATCCTATGACGGAGGTCAAACTTTCACCTCCAATAAAAGAGTAACCACGGTTTCTTCCTCCTATCCTTTGTCATTGCTACACTACAGTTCAAAAAAAACTGTCTTTGACCCCCTAACAGCTTATTTTGATGATAAGTACATAGCGGCTTCTCCCTTGGCTGGTCCAATTGGCGAGTATATAGGTATTTCCTCTCATGGTTCCCAGAATAATTTAATCTGGACTGATACTCGCGAAGGTTATCAGGCAATTTATCACGCCAAGGTAATCACTAAATTATTAATCCCTAAGCTTACTTCCCCTCAAAATTCATCCATTGTCAATGATACTATTTCATTATTTAGTTGGAAAGAGCTATCTTACTATGATACCGCCAGCTCTTACCAGTTACAATATTCTCTGGATAAAAATTTCCTTACGGGAGTTATAACCTTTGATAGTTTGACGGATACAACTTTTACTTTACCTGATAGCTTGGCTTTAACTGACAGCACTTATTATTGGAGGGTGCAGAGTTATAATGTTTCTGGAGATTCATCAGGGTATCAGGATATGCCTTTTTCTTTTACCATAGATATTGATGTTCCGGCAGTACCGCTTTTAATTTCCCCGGTGGATACTACATCTGACAGTACCCCTTTGTTTACTTGGAATTTAGTAACTACTACCAGCAAATTGCCCAAATTTAAACCCCAGGTTACTTCACCAGTCAGATACACCTGGCAATTAGCTCAAGACACTGACTTTACTATAAATCTACTGGAAGTCGCAAATTTAGCTGCTAACAGCCATCAATTACCCGACAGCCAAGCTTTGGATACTGGCTTAATCTACTATTGGAGAGTAAGAGCCTATGATTTAGCCGGTAATCAAGGCAGTTTTGGTTCTCCGCTTCAGTTTCGAGTTTTGAAATACCTTCGTGGGGATGTAAATACTGATCTGAAGAGAAATTTAGCGGACATCATTTATTTGGTTAATTATGTTTTCAAAGGAGGACCAGTCCCCATCCCCAAAGAATTAGGGGATGTCAACTGTTCTGAAGGCAGTCCCAATCTCGTGGATATTATCTATATGGTCAATTATGTCTTCAAGGGTGGAGCTGCTCCTTGCACCTAAACTTTTGATTTTAGATTAGCCTTAATCATTATTTGGCTAAAACCCCTTGACATTTTAAATTTATATCTTATTTTAACACTGTCAGTGGAGGTTATAATTGTGCCATTTTTGGGATTTTAAAGATTATTGCCTATCCCAGATAATTTTATCGCCAAGCTGGATTAGATTTTTCACAAATTAAATTTATTAGAATGAACCTATACCCAAAAAAAAATTTAAATAAAACGGTTATCTTCACAGCTTTAATATTATTAACTATCGCTCTTGCAAATCCTACCATCATTTTGCCTCAATCCACCACTGTTGGTGGCTTTACCTTAACTTTTGATGGGGTTAGCTACAATATCACGGACAGCACTTCCACCTGGTGTTATACTTTGGTGTGGGATGGAACCCCTCCCAAACTCAGTCATTTGACCATCCAGCTAGGCCAGTGTGCCCAAGTTTTATCAGCTTCTCCCCCAGGTTTTATAGTTGGATTAGATGGTTCTACCGGAATTTTTGGGGTAAAATGGGATACCACAATTCCGGCCAACACCCCTACTCAATTCTGCTTTACTTTAGATGGTCTGTATGTCGTAGAGCCCATCATATTTGCCGCCAAGGCCGGCTCCAACAGTAACATTGCCAACATTCCGGGAGCTTCCCTGACTTGTCAAGAATGTCAATTACAAATTAGCTGTCCCACCGATTTAGCCCTAGATTGTTCTTCCTCCCTTGACCCAGCTTTCACCGGCGAACCAACTGTTGAAGGGAACTGTCCCCCTTTTCAAGTGACTTATAATGATGAAGAGATTTTAGGAAACTGTCCCCCAGAAAAAACCATCCGGCGAACTTGGACCGCCACCGATTTAGCAGGTTTGAGTTCAAGTTGTCAGCAGCTAATCAGCCTCCAAGATATTACAGCACCAAGCCTTGGTTGCTCCCCCACTAAAACCATGTTTCATCCCGATACTATTGTCTTTGACACACCGGAAATTTCGGATAACTGTGACTCTAACCCGACCTTTAGGATTGTTTCTACGGTTAGTTTCGGAACCGACTGTCCTTATGAATCGATTTATACCCGAACCTGGGAAGCAGTTGATGCCTGCGGAAATGTCTCCGCTCAATGCAGTCAAACTGTCGAATATCAAAACAGGCCTCCGGTCTTAACTTTAAGTGATGACAAAACTGTGGTGAAAAATGATACCTTAGTAATTTCTGTTTCAGCCCAGGACCCGGATGGAACTATTCCGAGCTTGACTGCCTTAAATTTACCCTTGAACGCTAACTTTGTGGATAACTTAAATGGGAGTGGAAATTTGATTTTTACTCCGGATGACTCTCAGGTAGGCATCCAGAGTGGTTTAGTCTTTATCGCCACTGACGGCTGTTTAGCCGACACAGAAATAATCGACCTGCATGTCTTTATCCGCCATGACACCATGGCTCTCAATGTTTACTCACCGGTGAATCTGGTGGTGATTGACCCCAAGCTGGACAGCATCGGAATAAACTTTAACACCATTTTAGAAGGGTCATCTTATGACACTACTCAGGATGTTAATAATGACGGAGAAAAAGAAGATATTGTCAAAATCCCCAGTCCTTATCAGGGAATTTATCAGCTTCGGGTAATTCCCGAAGATACCGGTTCCTTCAGTGTCGGTATTCGTATAGATGGCAATGACCAATTACTATTAGCCAACAACGTAGTAATACCCAGCACCGACACCTCTTTTGAATATCAGGCCGAGGTCTTTGAAACCTTGCGGGGTGATTTAAACAAGGATACCCGGCGGAATTTGGCAGATATTGTTTTCTTCACCAATTATATTTTCAGAGGTAAATTACCACCTGAACCCCTGGCTTTAGGAAATGTCAATTGTGATAAAACCGAGATCGGGGGTGAGAAAGTCAACCTGCAGGATATTATCTACTTTGTCAGATACATTTTCAAAGGCGGTCCTCCTCCTTGTAGTTGAACATACATTCCTTATTCTTCTCTAAAATATAACCCAGTTTAATCACTTTACTTTTTCAAGATTTTTCATTATCTTTATATCCAGCTTTGGTTCTTTATTGGCTACAATTTAATAACCAGTGAGTGTTAAAATGAAACTTAAGCTGTGGGTCATCTGGGCTGTGATTTGGGGGGGAATATTTTCTTCTACTACGCTTTGTTGGGGCCAGATAGTTCTTTTCAATAGAAAAATAAATTCTGATATCTCGGTTGATTTCCACAACGAACAGCAAATTATGATTAATCCCACCAACCCTAATAACGTTGTGGCTATATGGCGGGATTTCAGACTCGGTTATAGGCAAGTAGGTATCGGTTATTCTACTTCAGGAGGAGAAACTTGGACTGATAAACTAATTGGTTTTCAAATTAATCCTTTCGAATGGGAATCTGACCCGGGATTGACGGTCGATAGATGGGGAAATTTTTATGCGGTTACTTTATGTTTAAACGAGGCCGCTCCGACCTCTGGAATCTGTATCTATAAATCCGCTGACGGTGGAGTCAGTTGGGCTGGACCAATTATTGTTGATTCCGGTCAAGCTTTTGAAGATAAAGAGTTGATGACCTGTGACCGCACCGGTGGAGATTATGATGGAAATTTGTATATCAGCTGGACTCGCTTTTCTGCGAACTATCCCGGGGTACCAATTTTTTTCACAGCTTCCAGTACTGGAGGAGTGAGCTGGTCAGCTCCAAAACAATTAAGTGCAGACAGCGTAGGTACTCAATGGTCAGTACCAGTAGTGGGATTTAATGGAGAAGTGTATGTAGCTTGGTCTCAATACGGTTTTCCTGCTCATATTGTATTTACTAAATCTTCAGATGGCGGAAATAATTTTTCTGCTCCTGAGGAGGTTTTTCCGGTCAGCGAAGAATTCTTTGTCTTAAAGGGTGATATCCAGGTTTTTTCTTATCCGGCTTTAGCCTGTGATATTTCTAATTCACCACACAGAGGCAATCTCTATGTAGCTTTTATGGATAAAAGCTCTCTGGGGGATGAAGATATTTTCTTTTCTTATTCAACTGACCAAGGAGATACCTGGAGCAGTCTCTTTCGAATTAATGATGACCCAATTGATGATGGAGTTGACCAGTTCCATCCTTGGATCTGTGTCAATCAAGATGGGGTTATCAGTATAATATTTTACGACCGTCGAAATGATCCTGACAATTTATTATTTGATGTTTATATGACTCAATCTTATGATGGGGGGAAAACCTTCACCGCTAACAAAAGAATTACCACGGTTTCTTCCTATCCTTTAGTGCTTCTTTCTAACAGTTTGTCTTATTACTCTGGAGAAGTTCATACAGCCTATTATTCCAATCAACCTCTGGTAGTATCACCATTGGGTGGATTGTTGGGGGAATACATTGGGATTTCTTCCTACGGTTCCCAAAATAATTTAATCTGGACCGATACCCGAGAAGGACACCAGAATATTTATACCGCCAAAGTGATTACTAAGTTATTAATCCCTAAACCGCTTTCCCCTGCTAACTTGTCCCATGTGCCGGATAACACTCCATCCTTCAGTTGGACGGGGTTTTCCTTTTATGACACTGTCAGTTACTATAAGCTACAATATGCTCTGGACAAAAATTTCTCCAGCGGAGTGCAAACTATCGATAGTTTGACGGACACAACCTTGGCTTTGCCGCAGAATCTGGCTTTAGCTGAGACCACTTATTATTGGAGAGTGCAAGGTTTCAATAGCCAGGGAGATTCATCGGGGTATCCTGATCTGGCTTTCATTTTCACAGTTGATGTCACCACTCCCCTGGTCCCCCTTATAATTTCACCGGTGGATACTTCTGGAGACCTTACTCCTTTGTTTAGTTGGGGCTCGGTTACAAGTTTAAGGCTACCTCACATTTTCCAACCCGTTTTAGCTTCGCCAGTACGATATCTTTGGCAATTAGCCCAAGATACCTCCTTTACCTTGAATCTAATTTCCATTTCCGACTTAGCCCACAATCATTATCAATTACCGGATTCTCAAGCCTTGGACACCGGCCAAACCTACTTTTGGAGAGTGAGGGCTTATGACCTGGCCGGAAATCAGAGCGCTTTTACCCCTACCATCCCATTCCAGGTTTGGGGATATCTTCCCGGTGATGCCAATGCTGATAAAAAGATACTTTTAAGTGATGTGGTTTATATAATCAATTATATCTTCAAAAATGGTCCGGTCCCCAAAATCAATATCCTTTCCGGAGATGCCAACTGCAATAACAAGGTAAACTTGGTGGATGCGGTTTTCCTGATAAATTTCCTTTTCAAAAACGGCCCCTCCCCCTGCTCTTAAACCTATTCCTCCTCTCTTAACAAATGTTCCCGGATTTATTCAATTTTATCTTATTAAATCCTTGACAATCGGGCTTTTTCTCTTATTTTTAAGGTGCTTAGTGGAGGGGGTAAATAATTTCAAAGTTCTTCCTAGTGTTTGGGTATATTTATTAAAGGAGTCTATCTGAAAGACATGCCAAAGCTAAAATTCAGTATTTTATTATTCTTCTTTCTTGCAACTTCCTTGCTTTTTGCCCAGGGTGACACGGCCTGGGTCAGAAATTACAATGGTCCGGGAAATGGGAATGATGAAGCGGTGAAGGTAGCCATTGATGTCAGCGGTAACGTTTATGTTACCGGTTCTACTTGGAGCGGAAGTTCAGATAATTTTACTACTATTAAATATGATAGCAGTGGAAATATCTTGTGGGTCAAAGAATATAATGGACCATTGGGCGGGGATGAGAAAACCGTTGATTTGGTGGTGGATTCTGCTGGCTATGTCTATGTTTCTGGCAGAAGTGAGGGACCTACCCCGGATTTGGCAACCATTAAATATGCCCCTAATGGAGATACCGTATGGGTCAGGAGATATAACGGACCCTTCAAGGCCGAAGATTTTGTCCATGACCTGGCAGTTGACAAAAACGGTAACGTCTATTTGACCGGATCTCGGGAGGATAGTATTTCTGCCGAAGTCACAAACATAAATTTTCTCATTTTGAAATATTCTCCAACCGGCACTCTTTTGTGGCAAAAGATATTTAACCGTAGCGGAATTCTAATCGACTTTGGTAATACTTTAGCCGTAGATGACAGCGGATATGTCTATGTTACCGGAACCGGCAGTGCTCCGACTTCCGGGGAAGATTTTACCACCATTAAATATAATTCCAACGGTGATACCATGTGGGTGAGACATTACAATGGCCCGGGAAACTTGACTGATGAAGCCCAAGTGATTCAAGTTGACCAAAACGGCCACATTTATGTAACCGGACAGAGTCGCGGGAGTGGAACTTCAGATGACTTCGCTACCATAAAATACAATAAGAACGGAGACACCCTATGGGTGAGACGCTACAACGGATTGGGAAACGGAGCCGACCAGCCCCTGGTTCTGGCCGTGGACGACGACAGTGGTTTTGTTTATGTTGGCGGTTACACCTGGAACGGAACTTCCAACGACTACACTATCATTAAATATGATTCTAGCGGGAACACGGTTTGGGTTAAAAATTATAACGGCCCCGGAAACGCCAACGACCAAGCCTTAGCTCTGACTACAGATAAAATTAACCGAGTTTATATAACCGGTTTTAGTGTTGGCTCCGGAACCGGGGAGGATTTTGCGACCATAGAATATACCGGTGATGGAACTGTTCACGGAATCAGACGGTTCAATGGACCGGCCAATGGGAGCGACCGGGCCATGGCAATAGCAGTAGATAACAGATTTATTTATGTAACCGGTAGAAACAGGGTGGGAAGTTCAGATGATTTTACCACTATCAAGTATTTTAAAAATCTGGAACCGATTTTGGATTCCGTCGGCCCCAAAAGCGTCGCCGAAGGCTCTAATTTGACATTTGGCATTCATGCTACCGACCCTAACGGGACTACACCTGTTCTGCTGGCATCTAATCTTCCGCTTAATGCTGCTTTTATAGATTCGGGGAACGGTTCAGGTTCATTTAGTTTTAATCCCGATTATACTCAGGCCGGAGTGTATAATGTTATCTTTAGGGCTGGTGACGGTGTATTAGAGGACACCGAGATTGTAGAAATTACAGTATTAAACACCAACCGTGCTCCGGTTTTGTCGGTGGATAATGGTAAAAGCGGGCTTAGAAATAGTACCATAATTGTGCCGGTCATCAGTTTTGACCCGGACGGAGGGACTCCGCAGTTATCCGCTTTTAATTTGCCGGCAAATGCAGGTTTTACGGATAGTTTAAACGGAAAAGGGACTCTGGTCTTTTCTCCCGACAATTCTCAGGTGGGTGTACATTCCAACATTACTTTTGTGGCTACAGACGGCTTTTTAGCCGATACAGGTCTCACTCAAATTCATGTCTTCATCAGACAGGATACCTTGACTTTTTTTGCTTATTCACCGGTGAACCTTGTCATCATTGACCCCAAACAGGATTCTATCGGAGTGGGTTTCAACACTATCTCGGAATACTCCGACTACGACACCACTCAGGATGTCAACAACGATTTGGAAAAAGATGAGGTGATTTCTATTCTTACCCCTTATTTAGGAGAATATGATATCAGAGTAATCCCTACCGCTATCGGTAGTTTCACTTTGCAATATCTGGTGAACGGCAATTCCCCCACTTTTTTAGCTCAAAATGTGTCTATCGATGATGTCGATACCGTTTATCGGTATCAGGTGAGAATTTTTGAGACTCTGAGAGGAGATCCCAACCGGGATGGCAGGCAGAACCTGGCAGATGTAATCTTTTCGGTAAATTTTGTTTTTAAGGGGGGACCCGAGCCTTCTCCCTATACCCTGGGGAATGTCAACTGTGATTTTACTTCCGGAGGGGTAGATATCATTAACCTGGCGGATGTAATTGCCATGGTCAATTTTGTCTTCAAGGGCGGCAAAGCTCCCTGTAGTTAACTTGGGCCTGTTCGACCACCTACCATCTCAAGGAAAATCTAGATTATTTCAATCTTTATTCCCCACCAAGTCTTGACAAACAGAGCCAAGATGCTATATTTTAAAAATTGTATAAAGATAAGCCCGGAAAACTCTTTGCTTAAAAGAGCTAACCTAAAGCCAAGTCAAATTGCCAAATAAACTTTCTTCCCATCTTTTAGAAAAACTAAATTTGAATCTGGTTTAAATTATATGAAAAGACGTTCTCAAGTGCAAAAAGCTAAAGATTTTATCTCATTCCCTCTCCGGGCAGTGACTTTGTTCGTTAACGACAAATGGGGATTATCCTCATTGAAATCCGAAAGATTTGATTATGTAGCCAGGGAAGTTAAAGGATACTGTTTAGACATTGGATGTGGCCGTGGAAACAAATTTGTAAAAGAATATCTGGGTGGCAATGGTATAGGCATAGACGTTTTTAAATATGAAGGATTGACCGATGAAAATATTTTAAAAGACCCCACCAAATTTCCTTTCAATTCTGAAACTTTCGCTACGGTAACTTTAATTGCTACTTTACATCATATCCCCAGGAGTTTAAGGGATGCTGAGTTGGCAGAAGCTTATAGGTGTTTAAAGAAAAATGGCAATATAATTGTGACCGTTGTTAACCCTTTGGCCGGAGTTTTAGTTCATCGGCTGGTGCATTTTTATCATAAGCTATTAAAAAAGAATATTGATGAAGATTGTGATAGGGGAATAGGAGAAGAGGAATCTGATTTTGTTGGGAATTCCGAAGTGGTTGAGAGGCTTACCAGAGCAGGATTTAAACTGGCTGAGAACAAATATTTTCTAACTCAATGGGGTTTAAACCATCTCATGGTCGGTAAAAAATGATTGCCGGTAAAAGAGTTTGTCTGGTTATACCAGAGTTAAATGAATTTAAAGAGGCTTTTGAAAGTGCTCAGCTTTTAGTCAGAAAAATTCCTGAAATTGATAAAATCTTTATTATTGATGATGGTTCTGAAAATTATGATTTTAAAGAAATTTTTCATTTAAAACAAACAGATGAGTTCTTAGATCTAATAACCCGAATTACTATACATATTAACAAAGAAAATCGGGGGGCGGGCTGGTCTTATTTAATTGGGTTAGCTTATGCTCTTGAACAAAAGTTTGATTTTGTAATTTGGTGGACTTTAATTGATAGGGGTCTATATATATCTGATTTTCAACAAGTTTTAACTTTTTTGGAAAAAGGTATGGATTTTGTTTATGGAGTTAGATGGAGCTATCGTCTGGAGGGAATTTTAAGACGTATTGGCTTAGTTTTACATAGGATTTTATTTAGAATCCAAACCGGTCAATATTTATTGGATACCACCATTGGATTAAATGCTTATAAAACTGACATTTTTAGAAAAATTTCCATTCCCAATAGAGAATTCTTATATCAAAATAGCCAAAACAAAAAACTCAGGTGGTTTTGGAGATGGGGTTTCGACCATTGGTTACTAATGGAGGCTTGTAAAAAAAATTTTAGACTTCAACCAATTATTATAAGAGTGAATCCAGCTGTAAATTCAACCATAAAAATCTTAGGTAGAAATTCATTTTTATCAATTTATGCTCCCTTTTTTAAAAAAGTAAATTTTTCCCAACCGGATGCAGTAGCCAAATAGTTACACTATGGCGTAGCCAAAAATGAAGCTTAAGTTTTTTAAATCTTTTGAGTTAAGGTTAGCTGGACTGCTTTTCCTGCAACTGATTTTAATCTTTTTGGCTTTTGATTTTCAGATTTTTATGGGGGGTGATGCTCATTCGGATATCTTGCTAGCGGAGTCGATTCTTTCCGGAAACGGCTACAGAGATATCTGGGACCCCCAGCAACCTCAGGATAACTGGAGAAGACCGGGTATGCCGGTTTTGATTGCCTTTTTATACCTTCTGTTTGGTCACAATTACCTGATTATTAAATTCTTGATGGTCTTACTGACCTGTATGATAACTGTGCTTTTATATCTGGTCTTTAAAGATGAAATAGGAGATAATTTATGGTTTTTGCTTTTGCTTTTTATAACTAACGCAGCTATTTTGGAATTTGCTCGCTACGAGTTGACCGAAATCCCTTATCTGTTTGTGATATTATTATCTATTTATTTCTGGAAGAAACAAAAGTATATCGGCACCATCCTTTGTCTAATCTTGGCTTATCATATCCGAACTGAGGCTTTGGCTTTAATCGGAGCTTTCCTGATTTATTATCTTCTGCAAAAGAACTGGAAAAAGCTTTTAATCTTCGGGGCTTCCATCTTGGCGGGAATTTTGCCCTGGACTTTAAGGTCAATTATGGTTGGGGGCAATCAGCAGATAAAAGTTCTTTTAGCCAAAAACGAGTATGAACTGGATTCCGGGATGATTGGATTTGCTGATTTAATTCAACGAATCATTCACAATTTTAAACAATATTTTTTCAAATATGGAGGAGTGGTTATTCTCAATAGCGAAGGTTTTCTTTCCATTTTAATTATGCTTTTGGCTATAGTGGGTTTATTTAAGTCTTTAAAAATAAGCTCAACCAGTAAACTTATCTTCCTATTTGTAATTTTTCACTTACTGGTGATGGTTTTGTGGCAACCCTCAGCTACTCATTACCGTTACTTGGTCACCATCTCCCCCTTTCTAATGTTGGGGTTTATTTATGGTTTCTATAGTTCTCTCAAGTTTGTAAAGGGGTTATTTTGAGAAAAATTTTCTGGTTGGTAATTATTTTAAACTTTATCCTGCTTATTCCTCGGTTCAAAGCTAATCTGCCGGTTTTAAAGAGTAATTTAGCTGGAGATTTAATAGCTGCAATTCCCTTGGGAGTAAACGACCTGTTGCATGCTTTTGATTGGCTTAAAGCTCAAAAAGAAAACGGGTCCATTCGAGATGATGCAGTTGTCGTCTGCAGCAAACCCCAATTTTGCTATTACTATGCTGGCTTGAGGTCGGTCAGTTTTCCTTTTACTGAGAATAAGAATTTGGTATTTAGCACCATAATCCAAGCAGACTTAATAATTGCTGAGAACACACAATATTTGTCTCAGGTCTATCTGAATCAGGTTCTTATGGATAGTTCCGAATATTTTCGGCCGATTTACAGAACTGCGGAGAAAGTACCTGTTTTAGTGATTTTTGCCGTAAGAAAAGATGAGGTGAAAAAGCTCCATGATAAACAACTTTAATTATTACTTCATCATTACTTTGCAAAATTACCCTCCTCTTTCAGAGGAAATTTTAGAACTCAGATTACCACTGTCAGGAAAACCAACCAGATAATTAATTTTAAATTTTTTGCTTGACAAATTAAATTACCGCTGTAGATTTAATGTAGAGAGATTGGCTCTTTGATAATAATTTTGAAGGGAAGCTGGTGAAAATCCAGCACAGCCCCGCTACTGTAAGTGGCTACGAAAACTAAATTTTCGCGCCAGTGACCGGGCATACGAAGATGCTTTCAAGGGACGAAGTCAATTAGACGTAAACCTTAGGTTTCTGGCGCGGATGAACCATTCGAGGTGATGAAAAAATCTTCTCGGAGAAGGTTGGCGAGGTCCCGCCCCCGGCGGGCCAGTAGGTGTGAAGCCACAAGTCAGGATACCTAAAACTCAGTTAGTTTGTCAAACTGAGTGCCTTCGTGGGTGAGGTTTACAGGCCGTCGACCATCGACCCCCAACTTGCGAAGGTTGGGGTTTTTATTTGAACAAATTGAAACTTTTTAAAAGGAGGATTAAATGGCATACTTATTTGTAATCATAGGAGTTCTGGCCCGGCTTATCCCTCATCCGGTGAATTTCGCTCCTATCCTGGCTATAGCGTTGTTCGGGGGAACTTATCTGAACAAAAAGACCGCCCTGTGGGTTCCTATGTCGGCTCTGATTATCAGTGATTTATTTCTGGGAACTTATTCTCCTCTTTTGATGCTGTTTGTTTATGCCAGTACCTTAGCCAGCGGACTTCTGGGTTTATGGTTGAGAAATCATAAAAACGTTTTGAACATAATTGGAACTTCTCTTGTCAGTGCTGTAATATTTTATCTCTTTTCTAATTTTGGGGTCTGGATAATGCCTTCGGGGTATCCTCATAATTGGGCTGGATTGGTGGAATGTTACGTGATGGCTCTCCCCTTTTTGAAAAACAGTGTGGCCAGTAATTTAATTTACACAGCGGTCTTTTTCGGAGCCTATGAACTGGCTCAAAGTTTATTGAGAAAAAGAAGATTGGTTGCTTCTGTTAAATAAAAAATTGTCCTAAGAACGCGTAGGGGCGGTTCATCCCGAGTCAAAAAACGAGGGAAGCTTGCCTCCACCCAAAATTTGACTCAAAATGACAATTTCCACGACTAAACTGTTTTGTATTGTTGGCATATTCATCATCTTTTCTTATCAACTTTCTTTCGCTCAATCCACCAAAAAAATCGAAGGATATATTTTAGAAGTTGGCAGTTCCCGTGCCGTCTCTGGCGCTAAAATCCAGATTGAAGGCACCAATTATCAGACTATTTCGGATTTGCGCGGCTATTTTTCTTTGGAAAACATTCCCATTGGTAATTACCAGTTGAGGGTTTCCTCTCTGGCTTATAAAGAAAAATCTTTATCAGAAATTAGCATAACCACCGACCGGACCTTGAAATTAACGGTTCACTTAAATCCTGACCCAATCCCTATGCCGGAAATTGAAGTGGTTGAAAAAAAAGATAACCTGTCCTTGACTACCTCTTCAAATTTAGTTTTGACCAAGGAGCAAATTCAGAACACCAATGCTACCAATATTGCCGAAGTTTTAAACTCAGTCCCGGGAGTTTATGTCAGGCAAACATCCAATTCAGGAAAAGCTTATGTATCCATGCGCGGGTCGGCTTCCAATCAGGTTTTGGTTTTGCTAAATGGAACCGCTTTAAATTCAGGGCAGGACGGTGAAACGGATTTAAACTTTATCCCCTTAAATCTGGTGGAAAAAATTGAGGTGAGCAAAGGGGGACAATCTGCTTTTTATGGAGCAAATGCTTTGGCAGGAGTAATTAATATTATCACCAATTCAAAGTTAGGCCATAATCAACCGGCTTACCAAATCAAAAATACCCAAGCCAGTTTCGGGACTCGAATCTGGGATTTATCAGGTCAGGGGAATTTCATCCCTAACCTGGATTTTTCTTTGGCTTATAATCAGTCTCACAGCCAAGGAGATTTTCAGTATCAAGATGCCCAGAGCCTAACTCAAACCAGAGAAAATGCCGGCAAAAATTCAGAAAATTATTTCCTTTCCGCTGTTTGGGAAAAAGATAAAACCACACTTCGCCTGTCAGGTCAATATTATGAGGCTGTAAATGAAATGCCCGGGGACACTTTACAGTTAAACCCCCTGGCTAAAAATTACGACTATCGGGGAATCTACAGCCTGAATTATAATCAGGAAATAAAAAACTGCTGGAATCTCGATGCCAAAATATCCTATCAAAGATGGTTACAAAAATTTTACGACCATTATTCCTATATCAAAGCTGATGCAGATTATCTCAATCATCAGTCCAGCTTTGATTTTACAAATAATTTTGCCTTTACTCCACAGAGAAAAATCAAATTTGGTTTAAGTGGTGAAATGACCGCCTTAAACGGGAAAGATAATCTTAGGCCGTCCCAGAGCATCGGAAAAGTGAATCGAAACACTGGATCTGCTTATTTAAACTGGGAGGAGAAAATAATTTTTCCTGAAATATCTTCTTTTTTAATTTTTAATTCTGCTGTGCGATATGATAGGACACAAGGTTTCAATTCCAACTGGTCTCCTCATTTCGGATTGCTTCTGTCTCAAGGGGAAAAGTGGGTCAAAAGAATTAAAACCAACTGGGGGAAATCTCATCATAATCCTACGTTGAATGCTTTATTCTGGAAGACCGATGTTTTCGCCGCCGGCAACCCGGACTTAAAACCGGAGCGAAGCCAAGACTTTGACTTTAGTATAGAATCAGAGTTTTCACTTTGGGGAAAAGTCTCTTTAGGGTTGACCTATTTCAATAGTCAAGTCAAGGACATTATTGTGTGGCAAAGAAGGTTTGACGGAAAATTTATGCCGGTTAATGTGAGTAAAACTTCTTTATCCGGCTGGGAGCAAAATTTCAACTGGCGGAGTCATAATAATATTTCGGGTTTGGAATTTAATCATACTTTGACTGAAGCCATTAACCAAAGTGGAATTTATCCGAAAGATGGAAAATATTTGGTTTTCAGACCCAGACATACCTCTAACTTAAAGTTTTACTTTAACCCATCTCCATTAAGTTTCCACTTTAACTCACATTGGGTGAGCAAAAGATACATCCGAGAAGAGAACACCAAATTCTTATCAGACTATAAAATTCTGGATTTAAAACTGGGCTTTAACTCTAAATGGAAGAAAGTGGGTTATAAGCTCTCCTTTGGAGTAAATAATCTGACCAATCAGAGATATGAGCTGATTGAACGTTATCCCATGTCCGGCAGAGAATATCAGGCAAGTTTGGCTTTAGAACTATAGTTTATTTGCCGCGTAGGGGTGGTTCATCCCGAGTCAAAACGAGGGAAGCTTGTCTCCACCCTAATAAGCTTCGTTCTTTGAAAACCGAATGAGTCGTCGTCTTACGACCAGGGAAGCTGGTGAAAATCCAGCACAGCCCCGCTACTGTGAGTGGCTACGAAAACCTGAAAGGTTTTTAACCTTTAAGCCATCCGAAAGGAGAAGGCAGGTTAGTAGGCCTGAAGCCACAAGTCAGGAGACCTAAAGTCCCGGGAGTTCTACCGGGATACCTTCGCGGGAGGGGTGGTTTATCCGCTCCAAAGTTAATTTTTGAATTTTGTCAGTCGTCCCAGACCCCAACTGCGAAGTTGGGTTTTTTATTTGAGACAACAACTTTTCAATCTTAACCAAAGGAGGATGAAATGAAAAAAATGTTTCTTAGCCTTATTTTAAGTTTAGCCTTTTCAAATTTAGTTTGGGGTGCTTTACCCAAAACTTTGTATGTGGTCAACGGCCTGGCGGAAACTTTATCTAAAATTAACTTAGAAAATGACTCTGTCACCAATCATGTCACAACCTTAGGGGTTGCACCGAATCAAGTGGTGGTTAAAGGAAACCGTGGATATGTGGTCAACTCGCTTTCCTCTAACGTCCAGATTATCGATTTGACCGCGGATACAACCCTGGGATTTATTAGTTTGGGAGCTAACCGGAATCCCTGGGCTATAGCTTTGTTAGACTCGCAGATAGCTTTTGTTACCAACTTTGCCACAAATACTCTTTCCAAAATTGATGTTATGGTTGAAACAGTTCTAGTAGAATTTCCCATCGGTCAATCTCCGGAAGGATTGTATATAATGAACGGGAAAGTTTACGTCTGCAACAGCGGTTTTAATCCCAATGACTTTTCTTATGGTCAAGGAAATGTTGCTGTCTTTGACCCGCAATTGGATACCGTAGTTGCGATTATAAACGTCGGAAAAAATCCTCAGGCTTTAAAAAGAGATTATGAGGGAGAATTAAATGTGGTTTGTACCGGTGATTATGGGACAGTGAAAGGTTCGGTCTACCTCATTAACCCTAACACCAATGCAGTAACAGACAGTATTTTGATTGGAGGTACCCCGAATGCCGTTTCCATTGCCTGGGATGGCACCGCATATTTATCAGCCGGCGGTTTTGTCGGAAATGGCATGGTCTATACTTTTGACAGTCAGACCAATACCATCCTAAGAGGAGAAGCCAATCCGATTCCGGTAGATTTGGGAGCCACCGATGTTTTAGTTGATAAATCCGGCTTTTGCTATGTGGCTTGCTTTTCTTCCTCTACAGTGCAAAAGATTGATCCGACAGGAAATATATTAGATACCTATTCCGTAGGAGATGGTCCCACTTCTTTAAGCATTTTTGAGCCCCGAAAAATCGGAGATGCCAATGGAGATGGGAATTCTCAGTTGGCTGATATAATTTTTTTGGTGAATTTTATTTTTAAAGGAGGGAGTTCACCCAATCCCCCAGTTTTTGGAGACCTGAATTGCGACGGGAAACTAAACTTAGGAGATATTATATACTTAGTGAATTTCATATTCAAGGGAGGACCCTCTGCTTGTGAAATTTAGCACTAAAACAGCCCTGATATTGAACAAATGTTAAAAAATCTTACAAAAAACACTTGACAAAATAAGCATATGGCTTAAATTATTCACAGAAGCCGCTTGCATAAGGTAGGAATAGCTTTGCACAGCGAGAGGGTGTGAGACCTTCAGAGAATAGGGAACTTTGAAAAGGAGGATTGAGAAGAAGGCTTTAAGATAAAGACTCACCGACTCTTTTATTAAGCATTACAACAAGTTAGTCAGTCAGCTTAAAGTATCTCTTCAAATAAAACCTATTTGGTTTTAAGCCACCAGCAGAAAATTTAGATTAATTTCATTGGCATATATCTTGCTTAAAACTGGACAGTGAAACTCTTCGGGCTTTGAAAAACGGGAGTGGTGTGGTTCTGGACAAAACCAGGACCACCCCGTCTGAGTACGGGGCATCCCCCCTCCACCACTCCCTTTTTATTTGTAAAAGATGTTATTAAACACAAAGCCCCGATTATCTGTCGGGGCTTTTTTATACCGTTCTCGATTCCTGTGATACTTTATCCATTCTATCTCACATTTATTTATGTCGGTAATGATTCTCCGATTGTTTAACTTCTTGTGAAGGTTCACTGCCATTTACTTGGCTGTTGCTCTCATCTGTTTTCTGGCAATGGCTGCCTTAGCCGCTCTCACAGCCACTTCCCTGTCCACCCCGGTAATCTGAATAACCTGCTCTACGGCCTGATCGATCCATTCGGTCCAGTTGGAAGTGGGATATTTGAGAAGGAAGAAATCTGTGACGTCATCAGCAATCAAAAAAATATGTTCAGCCAACTTTTTCTTCTTATCGGTGGATAGGTATGGCACCAAATATTTTTGAACCACCCATCCCAAGATTAAAAGTCCTAAACTCCCCAAACTGGGAAACAAAGCTGATTGAATAAAATTTAGCATTTTATCTCCTTCCTTATTTTTGATTCATTTGCTTTCTACCCAAGGCTAGAGCTGGGTCTCCTGACCCAGCCAAAAAAGATTGTCTAAAAACTCAACTCCCAACTACTCTGATTAGGCACCGTAGTTTCCAATTTCAAAATCGCCCCGGAAGTGACCGTGACGGTGAATAAATACTTGGTATTGTTAGGATTTAAAATTGTGTTGGGATAGAGGTCTAAAAACCAATAACCATTTGTATCGGTTGTGGTAGTTTTATAATAAGGACTGATTAAAACCAGCTGATAGCGTAAGGGAACGGTTTTAATCAGCGCTTCAATTTTAGCTCCTACCACCGGTAAATTATTTATATCTTTGACATAGCCGAAAACTCTGCATAAGGCCGGCGATGGTGGTGTTCCCGGGTTAAAAGCTGAACCATAAAAAGTTTTGCTGGTAGTACCCGCGACTATTACCGATTCAGGTACCACAAAAACATATCCCGGTTTCAACAATCGGACTTTGTAGGTAGCATTATTCAAGGCAAAAATTGCCTGCCCTAAAGTATTTGACGTTAACAGACCTTCGGTCGAAGTTTGAGCTTGATTTAAGACCTGAACCTGGACTCCGTTCAGAACGGTAATAGAATCAACCGCATCCTTTACAGTCAAAGTAACTTGATTAGCACCAGTTCCACTCCCACTGGTTAAGGTTCTGGTTGACCATATCCAAACGTGGTTGGCAATGGTATCCGGATTGGATGAACCGGCATTGACCGCAAAAACTTTGGGGATGGTGTCTGTTAAAGTTATGGGATTTGAAAATGACCAAACTTTCTCTGCCGATTTGTTGGCAATTTTTTCTCCGATATTTGTTGTATCAGTCAAAGTTCGAGTCGCATTATCCCAGGGGTTATCATCAACTGCCGAAATATTTTTATCTAATCTGTCTAAATTACCAGCTCGAGCAGAAGTGTAATCCGAACCGGATGGAGGCGTAATTCCGTTTAAACCGGAAATTTCCGCCATTACCAAAGAGCTTTCAGCTAAGGGGTGTTGAATTTTATTCAGACCAAAACTTAACACCTGCCAGGCGTAAGTTTTCACTCGCACTGTTTTTCCATTTTTAAATGCCGTCATAAAAGCCAGATATTGACCGAGATTGTTGGACCCGTCACTGGCTTTTATCTTTTTCTGATAGTATCCCGTTCTGGTTGAAGAGGTAACCTTAGAAGAATCGACGATGACGTTAGAACCTCCGGTAACGGTCCGAAACCATTTGAACCAGACCGAATCAACGTCAGAGAGATTTAGAAAAGTTGTATCAGTAGTTCCAATGGTCAAAGTCAAGCTATCAGAAGTGGCATAAACCTGAGCCGATCCGTCACTGTAAAAAAAAGTCACAATCGAAAAAATGAAGACAGTCAAAATTATCAAACTTCTTGTCATTGTTTACTCCTTTATCCCGAGCGCAGTCGAGGGATTTATCTCGAGCCTTGTTAAGTGATTTGTCACTCGCAGATAGAATCCTTTTTTATTTTTTTTGTTCATCCAACCCGTCTTTAAAATTTTCTGCGTACTCATCCTCATCATTTAAAATCCAATCCGGTCTCTTTTTACTGGAGGGGACCGTGTAAGTCACGTATAACCGTGGTTGTTTGGTGGGTGGTGAGCCTCCCTCATTCAGAGTTCTTTCAGAAGTAAAAAATCTTTTCCAAGTATTGGAAGTACCCTCATCCTTATTTTTAAAGATGAAACCATAATTTGTCCAAGTTCCGTTCACCCAATTTTGCACGGCTGTGGTAAAATTATTCCATTGATACCAACCCGAAGTAGCAACACTGGCAGAGTCAATAATATTCGCCGTATCACCTCCGGCAGTAGTCCACAAGGTATCGGCCGCATTCATCCGCCTGTATTTCCAATTCACTCCATCTCCATCCAATTATTTGTCACTCTTGAAGCCCTGATGATTCGAGCAGTACTATTAGCTGTTGCATTACAGTAATGAGAATCCACAGCTGAATTAATAGTAGCATTAGCTGGAATATCAGCTAAATCATATTTAGTGATTCCTCGATTATGAGTAGTAGCGTTAGAAGAACCTACCGCAAAAACAGTGTCACTTCCTCGATTTAGAGTATCTGGTGAGTACAAATAGGCATCGAAAACATCTGTGGTATCTATAATTTCAATTGAGGGGTCAAAAGTAATTTGACCGGGAGGTAATTGCACTAAAGCCTCATATTTCATTCCCACCAGCATAAAAAAATTATCCCCTGCCTGAACCAATCTTTTCCTCAAAGTGATACTCAGGGTCAAAGTATCTGGTAATACTTCTGGAATGGCTGTCTGTGAAGGTAAAACAAAAACTGGATTATGCCAGTCGTTTCCTAATTTAATTATGTCAAAAGTATTCAAGGACTTCTGCCAATCAAACCCAATCTCTGCTTCAAAAAATTTTAAATTGAGTTGACTGATATCTAAAGCATAAACTAGGCAGAGCCAGGTGTTGGACGGTAAAATTCCGAAACCAATCGGAGCAGGTAAACTGACTCGGCCAGTTTGACTCAAAATCAGAAAACTCTCCAAATTATCCGGCTGGTAAGAAATTTTATAATCCACATTGGGAAAAATATTTTTCACCAACAAATTATTTTTTGAGATTGACAGTTTTGAGTATTGTGCATCTTGAATTGTAAACCAATCCGTCGAAGCTTCATCGTAGTAAATTAATTTTAGCAGGCGAGAATAAAGCCAGTGGCTCCCGCAGTTAAAGGCGATTCGACCCAGAGTATCTGCATAAACTTTATAAATACCTTTTTCCACTTTGAACAAGGTCTCGGCAACACTTTCCCAATTAGGATTGATTTTGCTCCAGCCGGATGGAGAAGTTCGGTCCCGATAAAAAAGAGGTAAGCCAGAGATGACCAATTGATAAGTCTCCGAATTTAGCTGGGCCCGATAAGTCCCGTAATTCAGAATGGTAGTATCTTCTTGAGCTAAGGCACACCCAAAAGAGACGACCAGCAAAAATTTAAAGATTATTGCTTTGTAAATTTCTCTTGTCATTTTTTCTCCTCAAAACCTTGGCGCCGGTAAAAGCCAGACCCCCGGCCAAAATTATATCCAGCATCCGGTCGAAAATTGACCTTCTCAAATCTTTAAGTTCCGTTAAATCCTGCCGAATGTGGCTCATATCATTTTTGATTTCAGCTAAACTGACTGAAGTCTGCTTAAACTCCTCCAAAGTTTTCTCTTTGAAAGCCACCAACTCATCTTTCTTCACAAATTCAGTCGCTCTAAGATTCAAGCTACTTACAAAAATCAGAACCCAGATTAACAAAATCATTTGTTTAAAAAATTTACTCTCTTTCATATTCTTCTTTTTTGTTTATATCCAGTGCTTCTATCTTATCTGCTTTAGCTTTCTTTTTTGTAGCTTTCCGGCTTTTTTCGTGTTTTTCGTGTTCATATCCTTTTTCGTGTCCTTCGTGTTCTTCGGGCTTTCGTGATTCAGGTTCCCCCAACACCTCTTTTCTCAAATCCTCCACCATCTCCCAAAAAATCTTTTCTCTTTGACTTTCATCTTTGATTTTGTATTTTAACTCCACGATTTTCAGAAGGTCTGATAACTTTTTTCCCAGATCCTTGGTTTTCAGATTGGAAGCCAAGGCCTCTTGCAAGTTTTGCAAAAGCTCCCAATCTGAAACCTCCAATTTTGTTTTGGTTCTGACTTTCAATATTTTCTCCTTGTAAATTCACTGAAATCGAATCTTCACTGGTCAATGCCAATTTTCTACCGCAAAAAGGACAAACTTTAATTACTCCCGGTCCATCAAACAAAATTTCCTTTCCACAACTCTCACACCACCACAAGATTCTTTCTGTTATTAGCATTTTTATTTTAAGATTTTTTCGTGGGTTTCGTTAAATTCGTGCTTTCGTGTTTCAAAACTTTTTGTGCCTTCGTGATTCAAAACTTACCCATTCTCAATTATCACCAAATCCACAATTCCGGCTGTCTGCGACTGTGTCAGCTTGGCAATTTTAAAATTAGAATTAGTCTCCGGACCAACCGCCAGGCAGGTAACTTCATTTTTTTGCAGAAGTATGACTTTGGGAGAATTAATCGTGGAAGGTAGCTGATTTCCTTTAATATCATACAAACTGGAAAAATTCACTATCTGTTCTGAACCACCCAAAATCTCTCGTGCAAAAATAATTCTTTTAGAACTATCTCCGAATTCAGTCCAGAGCAAAAGTGGAACCACTGCTGAAAACTCCCCGTAGACCGAGAAATTATTCACCACCCAAACTCTTCTCCCTCTCAAATAATCCAATGTAATGTTCATAGTCTTTTATTTGCTTCTGTCTTTTTTCGTACTTTTCGTAGCTTTCGTGTCTTTGTGTTTTTTCGCTTGCCCTGAGCGTAGTCGAAGGGTGTTATCGTGTTTCAGACTATTTTTCACTTCTTATACTAATAGGCACAGAGAGCGAACTTTTCCCCTTAGCAAACTTGCTTAAAACTTCGAATGCTTGTTTCTGATAAAGATTTGATAGGTCTGACCAGGAGGAAGCCAATGCTTTAGCTTGAGTGCCGGGTAAATTCAGAGTCATCGACTCCAGAGCTTTGACATTGCACAGAATTGAAACCGCTAAATATGTTTCACCTGAAATCAATCCCTGGTCGGTTGAATTTTGATAGGTCGGGTCAATTATTTCTGAAACTTTAGCACTAGCTTCCACAATGGCATTAGAAATCAAATCATCATTTAAAAATCCGAACTCGGTGGAGTAATCCACAAATACAAATTGCCCATCTTCTATTGCACCGGAACTTCTGCGGGTAACCTCACCATTAGCGTAATCAAAATCATAATCTGTTCCTTTGAGATAAACTCTGAAGTACAAATACCAGATAACTACAGAAGAGCCGGCGAAAATTGAACCGGTTGTGATTCTGGTGATTTTTCCGTTATCGTAATCGATGTGATAATCCGCATGCTCTGTGTAAACTTGCCTCAAGGAAGAATCTTTCGCCGCCACCACTGTCTCCGGAATCAAATCAGTGTGTAAAATCTGAATCGTATCCCCCGAAGCAAAACTGACCGTTTCCAGAGTCGGAGCAATCTGCTCTTTCCCCTTGATTTTCTCAGAATTAGCTGAGACGTTATTATCCGGTAATTTCACCGGAGAATTTCCGGTTAGCTGCACCAAAACATCCTCTTTTTTATTAACACCGATCTGATGCTGCACCAAATGTTTTTTGACTAAATCAATGTTTGTAAACGGCATAATTTTTTATGGTTTTATTTATCTGTTTAATCCGCTACATCTGCTGTGAATTCTCTACACCACATCCAGATAATCATTCTTCCCCACTGCTGTAATCTGAGTCCCCACCGGAGCAGTACTATATCCAGTAGTCACCAAAACTCTCACCCAAAATTTTATCACATTATTAATAGATGTCTGCTGCCAGTCCGCCGGTGTGGATAATAAATCCTGCCACAAAATTACCATTTTAGGCGAAAAATCTAAATGATAGGCACCGGAATTAGGTGTGAAAGTGAACCAGGTCGTTCCATTCCAGTACTGCCAGGAAACCTGACCGGCAATTCCAGAAGTTGACAGAATAAATCTGACCAAATTGAATTTGCTGTCCATCCCCAGATACAGGATGTCGTTAACATCTTTGACCAAACCATTGGAAGTAGTGTGAAAAATATCCGCAGTAGTAGTATTGGCTGCTTCCGTAGTTTTATCCTGAAATTGGGTACCAGCCGATTGGTCAAAACAGAATACTTTGTCGAAAGTTTTGTTAGTCAAATTTAAAGTACTCGGAGTCATAAAATTTTCACCGGATTTGTAAGCATAAAAAGTTTGATTCTGATCCGTTCCGATAGATTTAGCATAAAAAACATAGGGAACATTTTTGAAAAATTGTAAGCTGACGCTGATAGGATTAGAGGAATCTAAGGTAAAAACTCCTGACCAGCTGTTCTGGTCGTACTCTTTGTACAGCAAAGTAGAATTGGCGGAGAAAGCCACTCCTAATCGATTGTCCGAAGAGATAGCCGCTTGAAAATTATAAGTAATGTTACTGCCAGAATAGATTGTGACGGCACTCGACCAAGTCGTACCGGAAATTTCAAATCTGCGGTACGCTAAACTATTGCCATTGTCAGAATAGACGGCATAAACATAAGTAGGTAAAAATATCAGATGAGAATAGACCGTCACAGTTGAGCCGGAATTTAGGGCAGTGCCTAAATCTGAAGGTCCGGTACCCCAGGTTGCTCCATCATTGGTGGAGGATTTGACTTGGATGTAATATCGAACTGCTACCGCATCATAATAAGTCCGGGAAACCCATAAGCGGTCGATTGAATCTTTCAAAATCGAGGGATAATAATTTTCACCTACGTTTACGATTACTTGAGCAGAACCAACCGACCAAGAGCCATTGCTAAAAGTCAGCTTGACCATATTCAGAGCCAGAGTGGTTTGAACCGTGTAAGCTAGATAGATATTGAAACTTGAATCCATAAAAGCGCTGGCCGGATAATCTGCTGAATTGGTAACGATAGTTGTGGCTGCCGACCAGGACTCGTAGGGAAAATCAGCCCAGCGAAATACAATACTGTTTGCTGTTTGAGGATAGATTACGATTACTCTTCCGGTATATGGTCCGGACTTTATCTCAAAAATCTTACTCTGCTCCGGAAATCCGGTGGCGTATTGAGAGCTGACTGTGTCTAATAATTTTTGCATTGTTATTTGATAAATGTTTATTTTTATGACCAATACTGGTTGAGTACAGGGATCCAACCCTACCCTTGGGTAGCTCTGGGTCCCCGAACCCAGAGCTTAGTCCTCCCTCTCCTGTAGGAGAGAGAGGGGTGAGGTCTATTACCATACCGAATCCAAAATCAGCGAGCCCTCTTTAATGATTTTAGCATAAGCCACCGATTCAGAGACCACCGCCTCTTCTAGCTTTTGCTCAATCACTTTGTCATATTCAATCATCAAAGGCTGTGATACAACCTCTTCAATGGCAAAGCGGTTATCCAAACCAATCAGCAGATCAGTAGGCACTTCGTCTGAGCGGATCAAAGTAGAACCTAAAGGTGAAACTAACTCACCGGTAGCCTGAAACTTGAATCCTGCCAGAGGGTCTTTGAATTCAGCCATAGTCAGAATAGTTTTGATTTTATCTTTGTGAGCTAAAATCACATTCATCTCAAACGGAAAAAATTCATTCCAGAAGGTTACTAAATCGGTGTAGCTTAAAGTGCCGGTGACAGCAGTGTTGATGACCGTGGCAGAATTGTTGTTTCCGTCACCGTTGATGATGGTGTTGACAATCAGACCGATTTTGTCCACCTGCAATCTATAACCGATGTACCAGAGCAAGACTTTAAATTGAGCCGTAGTTCGGTATCTTAAAGCTTTGTAAGAGGCCTTCAAAGTCATTCCATAATCTGGAACCAAAATCGAATGCTGCTGTTCAGCTACCGAAACTGTGGGGGCTTCAGCTAAATCTCCGATGGGTCTTAAAGAAAGCTTGCTGCTAGTGGGCGTAACATTGACAAAAAATGGGGTGTAGCGACTGGTGTTCACCACCGAAGAAGAGGCCACAATTTTTTCCAAACCGGTTCTCATTCTCATCCCGTTTCGAACTTCCCTTAGCATAAATTCCGGAAGCAAAGCCGGTGCCCCTTGATAAAACAGTTCAACTGTCGAGGGATTCTTGCCGGAAACCCGGATATTGTGAACCGCTAACTGCCTTTCAAAGGCATCCAGCGGGGACCCAACCGGAGTTGGGTCGTATTCCGGAGTTTCTAATAGCTCCGAGATACTTACTCCTTTACTCTGGGCTTCTAAATAAGTTTCATCGGTAATCTTAATCTCTTTGGCTCGTGATAAATCCACACTGCTGGAAATCGACTTTTCCATTTGCGCCATTTCCAGCCATCTTTTACCTAAGGGTAATTCTAATAATTTTTCTAATTCCATATTTTCTCCTTTGGACATAGTCCTCTAAGATTTTAATCATCTGATTTTACATTACTATGGTGCAATCAACAGTTGCATTAACTGCAATCACAGTTCCCCGAGCAATATTTCCTCCAACCGGGTCACTGGCTCCTAAAGCCGGGGCTTGCTTGACTGTACCGCTGGCTCCGCCAACAACTCGGTTGCCAACCACAGGATTGGTTGTGGTTATGGGGACTGTCATAACTCCCTTAATTTGAATTGTGGCTACTCTTTTTCCGTTTTCAGCATCCGTTAAAGTCAGGTCCACTAACTTTCCTACAAAAACCGAGCCGTCCGTTGTCGGACCGACTTGATTGCTGGAGGTAACGGTTACTGCCTTTCCGATATCGATATCTTTCAAATCATCCACTCCGGCGGTCTGCTTGATATTGAAAGTGGCATACATTGCCCCCAAAGCTTCTAAATTCTGGTCTCTAACTCCCATTTTCTACTCCTTTTTGGTTTTTAAATTTTTTTTATCTGCTAAATCTGTTTAATCTGTTGTGAATAATTCCTATGGCTATTTAGTATTTCTTATGTTTATCACCATCTCTACCAATTCTTCCTCACTCCTGAACACTATCAAAGTTGTAGTAAACTTATTTGTTCAATCTGCTTAATCTGCTGTGAATTATTTGATTTTCTCTCTCCCTCTGAGAGGAGGTTTACCTCGAGTGTAATCGAGAGGGCTAGGGAGGGGTTCACCCCGAGCGAAGTCGAGGGGTTAGTCACGGTCAGGAGACCGTGACCTACCCAGCAGATTGATAGGATAGTGGGTAGTTTTGTCCCGATTTATCGGGACGACCCAAAACAGTCAAAACAAAAAAAGCGGTGAGAATAATCCCACCGTTCGTAAGAGAAACCTTCCTACATCACTGATGAGACGCGTAGGGGTGGAGCTTGCCTCCACCCTTGCAATGGGCGAAGATAAACTTCGCCCCTACGCGAAATTTTATGTAAATCTACAAACAGCACTCCAGTGATTTCAAAGGAGCTGGACCGCCTTTAAATACAAAGTTAACCGAGTAAATTATATCTGGAAGATTAACTATGTTGTCAGCATTATCGTCACCCGAACACAGAGGGTCTGGTTTAGCACCGCCTTTAAAGACATAATTAACTTTGAAAATTATATCAGAAAGGTTAACTTTATAATCGCTGTTGGCATCACCCGCTTTAGCAGCACAGCCAAACTTATTATACTTGATGGTGGCATAATCATAAGATGTTCCGCTGCCTATACTAACACCAGTCACATACACATTACCGATACCATCCACTGCTAAAGCATAAGGTATATCGTCTAAATTCCCTGGTGGTCCATCGTAGCGTCTGACCCATAAAGTATCCCCGTTAGGAGCATACTTGATAGTTGCATAATCAGGAAGAGTTTGACTGCCATAGCTCCAACCAGTCACATACACATTCCCACTATCATCCACAGCCAGAGCTTTAGCATAGTCGCTATTTCCCGGTCCGTTGTAGCGTCTGACCCATAAGGTATCTCCATTAGAGGCATATTTGATAGTAGCATAATCGTAAGAAGTTCCACTGCCATAGCTCCAACCAGTCACATACACATTTCCACTTACATCTACTGCTAAGGCGGAAGCATAATCACCACTATTCCCGGGTCCATTGTAGCGTCTGACCCAAAGAGTATCCCCATTAGGAGCATACTTAAGGGTTGCATAATCATAAAAAGTCCCACCACTATCCCTGCTCCAACCAGTCACATACACATTCTCACTCCCATCTACTGCCAAAGCATTAGCTCGGTCTTCGAAATTCCCCGGTCCGTTGTATCTTCTGACCCACACAGTGTCTCCAGCTGGAGAATACTTAATGGTGGCGTAATCTTCAGAAGTGCCACTGCCAACGCTATAACCAGTCACGTATACATTTCCACTGTCATCCACAGCCAAAGCAGAAGCATAATCGTAACTAATAATCCCAGGTCCATTGTATCTTCTGACCCATAAGGTGTCTCCATTGGGAGCATACTTGATGGTGACATAATCAAGATCAGTTCCAAAGCCAAAGGATGCACCAGTCACATACGCATTTCCACTATTATCCACTGCCAAAGCAGAAGCATAGTCGTCATTATTCGCCGGCCCATTGTATCTTCTGACCCATAAGCTATCTCCATTAGGGGCATACTTGATGGTGGCATAATCAGAAAAAGTTCCACTACCATCACTCCTACCCGTCACATATACATTCCCACTATCATCCACCGCCAAAGCAGTAGCTACATCATAATCATTCCCGGGTCCATTGTATCTTCTGACCCACAAGGTATTTCCATTTGGGGCATACTTGATAGTGGCATAATCAAAATCAAAACTAGGAATGACTCCACTAAAACCAGTCGCATACACATTGCCACTGTCATCAACCGCCAAGGCAGAAGCTTGGTCCCAACCATTCCCGGGTCCATTGTATCTTCTGACCCAGCCAGTATCTACCTGCGCCAAAACCGGTAGAGCCGAGAAAAAAAGAAACTGCCAAAAAAGAAATATTTTAACTTTTGACAATTTTTCTCCTTTTACAATTTTATACGTATTTTTCTTGAGAAAGTTTTCTAAAGATAGAAAGAAACCATAAAATTGTCAACAACTTTTTGAGATGACCCCACCCCAACCCTCTCCTATAGGTTTACACTATCCCGTAGGGACAGGAGAGGGAGTTTTGTTCCCTCCCCTTAAAGGAGAGGGAAATCAAAATTCAAAAGTCATTCCTGCGTATAATTTTTAAATCTGTTTAAACCTAATTACTATTATTGGAAGGGTGAGGATATGAATAAAAGCAAGTCAGCTTTCCGCAGGAACAGAGTTCTTATTTTTGGCTCGTTTTTACTAATTTCAATACTCTGCTCAACCCCAGTTTATGCTCAAACTCCCCTGACCACTATTCCAATAGCCACCGGTCTTTCCAGCCCTTTGTTTGTCACCTCACCGCTCGCTGATACTCACAGAATCTTTATCGTACAGCAAGGGGGGAGAATCAGAATTGTAAAAAATGGTTCCCTTTTGCCGGGAAATTTTTTGAACCTGCAGGGGAAAATCAGTTGTTGCGGAGAACGAGGACTGTTAGGCCTAGCTTTTCATCCTGATTATACCACCAACGGATATTTCTACGTCAACTACACCAACCCGGCCGGGCATACTGTAGTGGCTCGTTTTCAGGTAACCGCTAATCCGGACAGCGCCGATACTTCCAGCCAGCAAATCCTTTTAACCGTCAATCAGCCCTTTTCCAATCACAACGGGGGCTGGATAGGTTTTGGTCCGAACGACGGCTACCTTTACATTGCCTTAGGGGATGGGGGCGGCAGCGGAGACCCTCAGAACAACGGACAAAACCGGCTTTCTCTTCTGGGAAAAATCTTACGCGTTGATATTGACACCAGTCAGGGGTACAAGATTCCACCTTCCAATCCGTTTGTTGATTCCACCGGTATCCTAAAAGAAATCTGGGCTCTGGGTCTGCGCAATCCCTGGCGCAATAGTTTCGACCGCCTTACCGGAGATTTCTATATTGCGGACGTTGGTCAGGGTGCTTGGGAAGAAGTTAGCTTCCAGCCGGCTTCAAACAGCGGAGGAGAAAATTACGGCTGGAGATTCAAAGAAGGTGACCATTGCTTTAATCCTTCTACTGGCTGCGATACATTGACCGGCTTAACCGACCCGATTCACGAATATCCCCATTCGGACGGATGCTCCATAACCGGAGGATATGTATATCGCGGCAGTGCCATTCCGGATTTACAAGGGACTTACTTTTTCGGGGATTACTGCACCGGCAGCATCTGGTCTATCCGATTTGACGGAAACGATACCTCGGAATTTCAAGATAGAACCGCAGAATTGGGAGTCAGTGTCAACATCTCTTCTTTCGGAGAAGATGCTTCCGGTGAGCTTTATATCGTGGGACACAATAACGGGACGGTTTACAAAATTGTTCAGGAGCAACTCTGCTTGGCAGTCTCTGGTGATGCTAATGCCAGTGGAGATGTTACTCTCCCGGATGTAACCTTTATGGTTAATTATGTTTTTAAAGGGGGGCCGAAACCTGACCCGGATTGTCGCGGAGATGCCAACGGTAATGGTCTGATTAACCTGGCGGATATTATCCATCTGGTGAATTATATCTTTAAGAGTGGTGCGGCACCGGTAAAAACCGGGGTTTGCTGTTTGTAAGGATAGCTAAGAGGATTTTTCTAAAGGAACGGGGAGAGGTCGGTTAGAATATTCAGAAACACGAAGCACACCAAAATTATGAATTTCACGAAAAAAATTTAATTTCTTATCCTTGATTTCGTGCTTTCGTGATTCTGCAACTGAGCCACTCCATTTATTCTCTGGTAATGTTCCTATTCGCCGTTTTGCGTCTTGACATATTACAATTAGTTGTTAGAATTAATCCGTGAAAAATGCTATCCTGATATGGGTTTTGTCGATAAGTTTATCTGCTTTATCCGGCTGGTCGGCTGAAGAAAATCCCGCAACGGCTTCGACTTTGAGAAGTCAGGGAAAATTTTCATTTTCCAAAGCAATTCATTATCCGGTTGGTTTAGAACCGGTTGCAGCCTGGGCTGGAGATCTGGATAATGACGGAGACGTTGATTTAGCAATCTCAAATATGGCCAGCAATGATGTGACTATTTTACTCAATGATGGTCAAGGAAATTTTTCCCACAGAAAAGATTTTTTCACAGGATTAGGGCCTTTCGGAATCACAGGAGGTGATTTTGACAGAGATGGGGACTTGGACTTGGCAGTGACAAATTGGGAAGAGGAGAACTTTGTTATTTTAAATAATGACGGTCAAGCTGATTTTACAATTTCAAAATCTTATCCTGTAGGTCCGGCACCCTGGTCGATTTTAGCTTGCCATCTGGATAATGACAATAAGCTGGATTTAGTGGCTGTCAATTCCGGATTACCTCTGGCATATGACAGCGGCTTTGTGTCGGTGTATAAAAATGTTGATAAGGGAAAGTTTGTGCTCCGCTCCCAACTTTTATTCCCGCACAAAGCTCTGCAAGTAGCAGTAGGGGATGTTAATGCGGACCAAAAGCCGGACCTGATGGGCACTAGTCTATTCGGGAGACGAATTTTCTTGTGGAAAAATAAAGGAGGAGGTGTCTTTGATGAACCGGTCAGCTATTCCGGAGAAGGAGGTCCTAATTCTTTAGTTTTAGGGGATTGGGATAAGGATTCTGATTTAGATTGGGCTGTGACAGATGAGATGGGGAAAAAGATTTTAATCTTACTTAATGACAGTGATGGAGAGTTTATTCAAATTACAGATATTTCTACGCCTGTTAACAAATTCCCTTTTTCTATTGCTTCAGGAGATTTTGATTTGGATGGAGATTTGGATCTGGTTTATAGTTACTTAGACACTTCACTGGTCTGTATTTTAGAAAATGATGGAACAGGAGATTTTAGTTTTTCAGGAAACTTAAAAGTTCAAGACATGCCCTTTTGTGTAGTGGCAGCTGATCTGGATAATGACTCGGATTTGGATTTGGCGGTGGTGAATCATTTTAGCAATACGGTGTCGGTGCTACTGAATAAAAAAATTGAAGACTTAAAAAGGTAATCTGTTTAAAATTTTTTAGGTCGATTTGATTTTTAGATAATCTGACAAAAAATTTAAACCCAGCTCTAAGCTGGGTTCTTGTTTGGTTGGGAGACATTGTCTCGCCATTTATCCCAAACGCAAATTTTTGATTAGCCTCAGTTGGAACTAAAACTAACCTAAAAGCCGAACATTCTGGTAGTTTCTAAGGTGCTCAATCCAGTGGCTTTAGTAAATGTCATCAAAATTACACCTAAGACGATTACCAAAGCTAAAACCACTAGCAAACCTACCGGACTTTTGGGTGCTCTATATATCATAATTTTTTTCTTAAGTTTTCTGCCAGAGTAAAAAGCAAACAGTATGCCTTGTAGCTACTTTTCTGAACAAACCCTCTAATCCTTTGAAAATCAGTGGGATACGCTGTGTGTATTTTCTCAACAATTCAATTTAAGCAGGATTATAGTAGATTTATATGAAAAACTTTGCAGAATTATTCTAAATTTGTTTATAAGAATTCCCTTTAACCGTAGCTCGAGAGCTACTTTCGACCTAAAAAAGATGGCGAGGAGAGGACCCGCGCCTGCGGCTATTTATATTCGTGTTAGGAGTTGCTCCTGACACAACAGTGAAAAACTGACCCCTCCCTTGCCCTCCCCTTATAGGAGAGGGTAAAATAAATCCCTAATCTTAAGAAGAAAATGTAGCGGTCCGGATTTATCCGACATTTATATTTTGTGCGATGAATCCCTTCCGCCGGAGGCGAATCCGACTCCATCGGACAAATACTTCGGGACAAGTCGCACCGCTATAAGGGGTAGCCCAGTGGCTTCTGCCACTGGGAAATAAGGGAAATAAAAAAAGCCGGACGAAGAAGAACTTTCATCCGGCTTTTTGGTTATGGGTGATTATTAATGAGAACTGGTATCAATGAAGAAAGCCACACCAATGTTGGCCTCTGGATGAGAGGTAGTCCAATTGGTCTTGTTACCACCCAAAGTGGTGACTGAACCGAACACTACCTGTTGTCCCAAATCACCGTAAAAACCGAAGGACGGAGAAACTTTAGCCACAAATCCCATATGACCTGAAAGGGTCCAATTAGTGGTCCAGGGATTGGTAATTTCGGGAGCTCCACCGCTGGTGACTTTGGAGCGAGCTCTGCTGAGCATAAGTCCGGGTCCCACATACATGCTAAAGGTGTGGGAGATGGGGAAATAAGCATCGGCCCCTAAACGAAAAGACATAGAGGTGGTCGAGACCTTTTCTACTGGACCGCCCAATGGCTCGGAGTTATCTTTGGAGAACCCATAGATTCCAGATAGGTTCATAGCCCAACGAGGTGAGAAAGCATACCCGAATCCTAATTTGAAACCTTGTTGGTTGGGTCTGTAAACCCCAACCGGTTCGTTTGGGTTTACCCCGATGGTATCCACAGTTGTGACTGTTAATTCAGCCAACTGGAAGGAGAAAATCAAACTTCCAGGATTGACCGTGGTTGATGGCCCAGGTGCAGCCATGGCTGTGGTGACTCCCACACATAAGAAAGCCACCAACAATACTGCTAGTTTTTTAAATCTAACCATTTTACCTCCTTTGGTTTCCTTTTCATCTGTTTTCGGATAATAGCTCAAAAACTTTAGGGGGTATTTTAACTTTTTGGCTTTTATAATCTGGTAGGTCTGTTTTACTCATTGAAAGATTCTGTCACTATCTTGAAAGTAACCGTTATTTTAGTTGGCCCTTAAGTTTGGAGTCGATTTCTGCCAGGAGGTAACAAAAAAACCTTGACTTCTTTCACTTTTTACAGTAAATTAATATACTACTTAATTAAGTTTTTTTGAGAAGGAGAATTTTCCTTCGTAAAATAAAGAGAGAGATGTAAACTAAACAATTATAAAGTATAGAGAAGTTAAGTGGCGTTACTCTAATTAAGTAGGTGCTCTGACACAAAGGAGGTTGATATGAGGTATACTGCAAAAATATTTTTTTTGTTTTTTGTGGCTTGGTTACTGGTGATGTTAGCTGAGCTAGGATTCTCCCAAACCCCGCCTCAATGGAGAACATTATTTAACGCCCCCACCGCCTCCAGAATGGATGACGCGTTTTTTGTCAGCCCCAATACCGGCTGGATTGTGGCCAATGATGCCTGTGACACGGCCGGATGCTATGGGAATAGTATCTGGAAAACCACAGATGGAGGTGCCACCTGGACGCTTCAAATCAGTCTGGGCCCATATCTGCGCAGCATCGGATTTGTGGATTCTCTGACCGGATGGGTAGGAACGGTCTTCAACGCCAGTGAAGTTTTATACCAGACCACCGACGGAGGGGCAAACTGGTCTCTGGTCACTAATATTCCGGACCCCAAACCCGAGGGAATCTGCGGAATCTCGGTGGTGAATGACTCGGTGGTTTACGCTTCAGGTCGATTCTTCGGTCCGGCCCGGGTGATAAAAACCACCGACCGCGGGGCAAACTGGACCTCATTTGACCTTTCGGCCTACGCCGGAGCGCTGGTGGACTGCTATTTTTTCAGCCCGGATTCCGGCTTTGTGGTGGGCTCCACCAACGGGGACTATTCCAACGGCTACACTCGCATTTTGTTTACCTCCGACGGGGGTAATTCCTGGACCACCCGGCATGCCGGAAACCGTTTGGGAGAGCTGTGCTGGAAACTGAATTTCCTGGACCGGATGAACGGGTATGTTTCAATTGAAAAGTTTTCAGGGGGACCGACTTATTATCTAAAGACCACAGATGGGGGCCAAACCTGGAGTGACCAGTTGTTTCAGAATTTCCAGTACGACATTCAGGGGATTGGATTTCTCACCCAGTCAAAGGGATGGCTGGGTGGCTGGGGCGGTAATACTTATGAAACCACAGATGGCGGAGCATCCTGGCATCTGGCCGGCTTCGGGTACATAGTCAACAGATTCCGCTTTCAGAACCAATACCTGGCTTATGCCGTGGGGCAGACGGTGTATAAATATTCGTTTTTCTCCTGCACAGCTGTATCAGGAGACGCCGATGGTTCCGGAGGAACACCTGGTTTATCGGATATTATGTATTTAGTCAACTATGTTTTCAAAGACGGTCAGACACCATCTCCGCTATGCAAAGGAGATGCTACCGCAGACGGCAGTGTTACGGTCCCGGATATAATTTATTTGGTGAACTATGTTTTCAAAGGAGGGGCGGAACCGATTAAAGTCGAGACCTGCTGTTTGTAAGTAAATTTTACCGAGTTTTGTAGTTCCGTAGCGGTGGGATTATTCTCACCGCTTTTTTTGACAGAAATACCCCGCCTTGCACTCGACCTAAAAAGAGGGTTAGAGAGTGTGAAGTTGTCCAAGAAAGTTCTTGACTTTGGAGCGATTTTTTATTATAATTGGCACACTCTTAATAATCTTCTTACAAAGATAACAAGGTAATTTTACACCAGGAGGCGGAATGTCAAGAGTTAAAATTTTTCTTTTTCTGCAGTTTATTATTTTCTCTGCTGTGCCGGTTTTAGCTCAAGTAGACACTGCTTGGGTGGCACGCTACAACGGGCCGGGAAATGCCGAGGACGTAGCTCATGCACTGGCGGTAGATGACTCCGGCAATGTGTATGTGACTGGTGATAGCTGGAACGGAACTTCTTCTGATTATGCCACCATCAAGTATGATTCTAACGGAGATACCCTGTGGGTCAGACATTACAATAGGTCGGAAATTATTGATGATCATGCTACTGCGCTGGCGGTAGATGGCTCCGGCAATGTTTATGTGACTGGTTTTAGCGGAACAATTAAGTATTCAGCTAACGGAGACTCTCTGTGGATTAGTCTATACCCCGAATGTTTAGACTTAGCCGTTGATGACTCGGGGAATATATATGTAACTGGTTCTGGAGGTCTCGATTATCGAACGATCAAATATGATTCTAACGGGGACACCCTATGGGTCAGACTCTACAACGGGTCGGGAGAACTCCAAGACAATGCTAATGCCCTGGCGGTAGATGACTCCGGCAATGTATATGTGACTGGCCAAAGTGCCTTTGATTATGCCACTATTAAGTATGATTCAAATGGTGATACCCTGTGGGTCAGAAGATACAATGGGCCGGGAAATGGCGGTGACAATGCTACTGCGCTGGCGGTAGATGACTCCGGCAATGTGTATGTGACTGGTTATAGCTGGAACGGAACTTCTTCTGATTATGCCACCATCAAGTATGATTCTAACGGAGATACCCTGTGGGTCAGAAGATACAATGGGCCGGGAGATGGCGACGACAATGCTTCTACCTTGGCGGTAGATGACTCCGGCAATGTGTATGTGACTGGCCAAAGCGTCGGGAGCGGTACTGATTATGATTATGCCACTATCAAGTACAATTCTAATGGTGATACTCTGTGGGTCAGGCGCTATAACGGAGAGGAAAATACCTTAGACTTAGTTTCTGCCCTGGCAGTAGATGCCACCGGCAATGTCTTTGTGACTGGAGCATCTGATTTTTATTTTTCTTTTCCAATATGTTGTGCGAATTATGCCACCATCAAGTATAATTCTGACGGGGATACACAGTGGGTCAGCCGCTACAACGGGGCGGGAAATGACCTTGACGGAGCCTCTGCCCTGGCGGTAGATGACTCCGGCAATGTGTATGTGACTGGCCAAAGCGCCGGGAGCGGAACTTCTTCTGATTATGCCACCATCAAGTATGTTCAATTTGCCTGTGTAGACACAGCCGGAGATGCTAACGGGGATGGCGGTGTTTCTCTCCCTGATATAATTTATGAAGTCAATCGGGTGTTTAAAGGTGGCCCAGCACCATCTCCTTTATGCAGAGGGGATGCTAACGCAGATGGTGTGGTTAATCTGCCAGACATAATTTATTTAGTCAATCGAGTGTTTAAAGGCGGACCGAAACCACTTAAATCTAGGGAGTGCTGTTTGTAGAAAAGTAAAATCTCTTGTACGTAGCGGTGGGATTTATTCCCACCGCTTTTTTTGACAGAAATACCCCTCCTTGACCCTCCCCTAAAAGGAGGGGGAAGACTAACCTACCCCTCTCGATTACACTCGAGGTAAACCTCCCCTGAGAGGAAAGGGAAAAAATAAAATCATTCACAGCAGATTTAGCAGATTGAATGGATAAATCTCACTACAACTTTGATAGTGTAAAGGAGTCGGGAGTAATTGGTAGAAACGGAAAAGAGATTGGAATGGTTCAATGGGTTCACCATAATGGCTCAACAAGTTCACCATAAACAGGTTCAGCATAAAATGAAAAAACTTTTAGGGCAAGTTCAGGCAGAATTATCGGAGAAAGAGGAGCAGGTTTCACCTGATTTAATTTCTTTAATCAACGCTGGCATAAAGCCGCCGGTTCCGGTTACAGCAGATGACATCTTTATTCGGGCAATGTATCTGATTTCCGATAAAGTGAATTCTTACGGAGGCTGTTTCCCGAAAGAAGAGCATCCCCATTTAGCCGAGCTGCTCATAGATTCACCGGTTTTAATCGGACATAACAAGGAAAAACTTCCGGTAGCCAGAAATTTCAAATCCGAGTTGGTTTTCCGTGATAATGTCCCCTGGGTCAAGGTCTGGTTTTACTGGCTGAAAAATTCAGAAGGGGGAAATTCTTTAAAAGAAAATATAGACCATGGGATTTACAAAGAAGGGTCGCTCGGATTTTCTTTTGAGTTTCCGGAATGCTCCGTCTGTGCTCAGGATATCCGAAAGTGTGAGCATATTCCATTCCGCAGTTACTTAGACCAAACCGGTCAGGAAAAACAGGTCCATTTCAATTACCGCAAAATTGTCAGAGTTTTGGAAACCTCTTTGGTGTATCGAGGAGCTATTCCGGACACCTCCTTTGCCACGGATTTTGGTTCGGCTTATGCTCACCACTTAGGAGTTTATCAAAAATCAGATCCCGTCAATAGTCAGATAAAAGTAGATTTTGAGAATGTTAAGGAAGATAAAAAAGTGATGGTGGAAGTTTTGGGTGAATATCAAAGGCAGCTGACCAACGGCAAAAAAGATAAAATTGATTTTAAGAGTTTGGCTGTGAATTTACAGAAGGTTAGACAGGTTTTAGAAAAATCTGAAGAACTCCAAAAATTTTCTGAAGAGATTCTGGCTGAATATAAAAATGAGATTAGAAAGATGGCTAAATCTATCAGCTCTCTTAAGCAGGACCGGTCCTATCTGAATTTTACGGAAAGATTGTTGAATTCCAAGATACTTTCTTTTGAGGATTTGCTGGGACTAAAGAAACAGGTTAAGCGGGAGTTTGATTGTGTGTTTCAGTTTGAGAGAAGGTCTAAAATTATTACAAGTGATTTTCCGGCGGATAAAAAAGTCAATGACTTTAAAACCAGCTAAATATAACAGCTACCTCATGCCTCCTTTAATCCTCCAACCTCCTGCTTTGCCCGCCTAAATGATTGGCGGGTTGAATTGGGGTGTAAACCTCCTGGTTCGGCTACGCTCACCACGAGCACCTCAGCTTCATCACCTCGGTTTGCCCTCCCTGTAAAAGGGAGGGTTTTTTTATTTATAAATTTTTTTCGCGTAGAGGCGAAGTTCATCTTCGCCCATTGCAGGGGTGGAGACAAGCTCCACTCATGGTGAATCGCACTCGTGATGAACCACCCCTACTAACCCCACCCTAACCCTCCCCTACGAGGGGAGGGAACAAAACTCCCTCTCCTGTCCCTACGGGATAGTGTAAACCTATAGGAGAGGGCA